>X1_Eurasian_Beaver__coassemble_55_pt1 | contig 17033 bp, 15 predicted proteins | sample X1_Eurasian_Beaver__metabat2_high_PE_007 | metagenome-assembled genome bin X1_Eurasian_Beaver
CATTAGAGAAGAATGGAATGGTCCTGAAACTGCCAATATCATTGCTCTTCTTGCCCCTGCCTCTTTTAGCGCAACACATGCTTCTTCTACTGCTTTTATTTCTCCTGCAATTACAGTTTGATTTGGTTCATTGAAATTTACAGCTTCTACTATTCCTGGAATATTATCTAAAACTTTCTTTATATTTTCAGCTTCCATTCCTATAATTGCTGCCATTGTACCATTAACTTCTTTCGCAATCTCATTCATGTACTTTCCTCTTGCTGCAGTTAATTTTACAGTTTCCTCTATTGGTAAGAATCCTGCTGCACCTAGTGCTGCATATTCTCCAACTGAGTGTCCAGCTACATAATCAGCTTTAACTCCTTTTTCCTTTAAAAGCTTCTCAAGAATTAAGCTCATTGCAACAATTGCAGGTTGTGTATATTTAGTTTCTTTTAATGTTTCTTCTGGCCCGTTAAACATTACCTCTTTCAAATCAAAATCTAATTGTGAAAATATTTTATCAAATTCTGTTTTTGCTACTTCATTTCCTTCATAAATATCTTTTCCCATCCCAACGTATTGAGCTCCTTGTCCAGGGAAAACAAATGCGATCTTTGCCATTTTTCCTCCTTTTTAATTTTTAATACGCCCATTTCATTATTATAGAACCATAAGTAAGCCCTGCTCCAAATCCTGTTAAAGCAATGACGTCTCCTTTTTTTATAAGTCCTTTTTCAAGCGCTTCACCCAATGCAATTCCAATTGAAGCAGAAGATGTGTTTCCATATCTATCTAAATTTAAATAGAATTTTTCTACAGGTATTCCTAACCTTTTCGATGCAGAATCTATTATTCTGTAATTTGCTTGATGTGGAATTACCATATCTACATCCTCTGGCTGTAAATCTGCTTGTATTAAAACTTTTTCTGTTGCTTTTGGCAGAGCCTTTACCGCAAATTTAAATACTTCTTGCCCTTTCATTCTTATATATATTTCTCTATTTTCGACACTCTCTTTTGTAATCGGTTTTGCTGATCCTCCAGCAGGAGTTCTTAAAGTTTCCTTATCTTCTCCTTCGGCACCTAAATATGAAGCTAAAATTCCCATTCCTTCTTCAACTTCACTTAATACTGCAGCTGCTGCTCCATCACCAAATAGAATGCAAGTGTTTCTATCTTCCATATCTAAAATTCTCGAATAAACTTCTGCACCTATAACCATTATAGTTTTATACATTCCAGACTTTATCATGGATTCACCAACTGTCAAAGCATAACAAATCCACTACAAGCTGCATTTAAGTCAAAAGCTGCCGCATTTGAAGCCCCAAGTTTTTCTTGAACAAGTGAAGCTGTATTTTGAATAAGATAATCTGGAGTTCCTGTTGCGACAATAATCAGATCTATTGTTTCAGGCAAAATATTTGCCGCTTTTAAAGCTTTTTTTGCTGCTTCAGTTGCTAAATCAGAAGTATTCATTCCCTCTGTCGCGAATCTTCTTTCTTTAATTCCAGTTCTCGTTCTTATCCACTCGTCAGAAGTGTCTATAATTTTTTCAAAATCAAAGTTGGTCATAATATTTTCTGGAACATAATATCCCATCCCAACTATTCCAACAGCTTTATTTTTCATTCTCAGTTTCCTCCTCATCCCTCTCGATAACTTTTCTAAGCTCTCCTATAAAATCTCTTTTTGCAAATTCATATGCTTCTCTAATTGCATTTCTAATTGCAACTGCATCTGAATTACCATGAGCTTTTATAGAAATTGCAGAAAGACCTAGGAATATAGCTCCTCCATACTCAGAAGAATCCAGTTTTTCTTTTAGTTTTTTAAAAATAGGTTTCATCAAAAACGCACCTATTTTACTTAATATACTCTTTTCTATCTCACACTTCAAGAAATCCATTATAAATTTTATTGTTCCTTCTGCCGTTTTTAAAACCATATTTCCAGTAAAGCCATCTGTTACTACTACATCAAGCTCTCCTTCCATCATATCACGACTTTCTATATTTCCAATATAATTTATTTTTTTATTTTTCTTTAGGAGAATGTGACTTTCTCTGGTAATTTCATTCCCTTTACCATCTTCCGTTCCTATATTGAGAAGTCCAACTTTTGGTTCTTTTACTTTCCATAACATATTTGCATAGAGGGATCCCATCACAGCAAATTGATTTAAAAATTCAGGTTTACAATCCGCATTAGCACCCATATCCAAAGTTACCATATGCCCTTTTTTTGTAGGAAATACTGTCGCTATTGCTGGACGTAGAACTCCTTTTATTCTTCGTAATTTTAATTGACTAGCGGCAATTAAAGCTCCTGTGTTTCCTGCTGATACCGATGCAACTGCTTCACCATTTTTTACTAAATCAAGTGCTACATTCATCGATGCATTCTTTTTACTACGAACTGCAATAACCGGTTCTTCATCCATTCCAATAACTTCTTCAGCTTCGATAATTTCAATTCTACTTTTATCATAGCTGTACTCCGATAACTCTTGCTCTAGAATTTCCCTTTGTCCAACTAGCATTATTTGTAATTCTTTCAGCAAATCAAGTGCTAATATCGCTCCTTTTACTGGCTCATAAGGTGCATAATCTCCACCCATCGCATCTATTGCAATCTTCATACTGATGTCCCCCTATCCAAAATTGAGATAAAAAAAAAGCAAGATTTTTATATCCTGCTTTTTTTTATGTAGATATTACTCACCTTGGTTAGCTAAAACTTGCTTTCCGTTGTAATCTCCACACTCAAGGCATACTCTGTGCGGTCTTCTTGGTGCTCCACACTTGTCGCATGTTGCTAAACCTGTTGCTTTAAGTGCATGGTGAGATCTTCTCATGTTCTTTTTAGCTTTCGATGTCTTTTTCTTAGGTACTGCCATCTTAGTTTCCCTCCTAACACAATCTTATTTAAAAATTAAATTTTTATCTTTAGTAATTCCTGCCATCTTGGATCGACTCCATTATCCATATATTTTGAAAGTTCAGAGTCATCTTCACACTCTGGAGTACAAGATGGATATGGATCCATTTCTAGAAGAATGTATTCCTTCACTAAAGCTGTTATATCTATTTCTCCATTTACAGCTTCTTGGATAACTGAATCTTGAATATCAACTTCACACTCTTCTTTTAGAGTTGAAAGGTATTCTTTGTATTGTTTTTGATCTTTAAATTTTCCGTAAAACTTTCCGTCTACATTCAATTCAATTTCTCTTAGGCATCTTACACATTGCGTTGAAACTTTCGCCTGAAAGTCTCCTTCCACTAAAATAAAATCATCCATATCTTGAGCAAATCCCTTAATATGGATTTGATCTTCTATGTAATCAAAGTCAATTCTCTTCCTGTGATTTCCCAAAAAATTGCTTAATTTTATTTTCAAGGATTACCTCCTTATGTTACAATACTTTGTTATTTTACTAATTTTTTTAGAGGTTGTCAAGTAAAATTTCTTAACAACCTTTTTCAGGAAATTAGACGTTAAATAAGAACTCCATTAGGTCTCCATCTTTAACAATATACTCTTTTCCTTCTAATCTTAAAACTCCAGCTTCTTGTGCACCCTTCCATCCTCTATATTTGATGAAATCATCATAAGAAACAACTTTTGCTCTAATAAATCCTCTTTCGAAGTCAGTATGAATTTCTCCAGCTGCTTTCGGTGCCGTATCTCCGATTCTAATTGTCCAAGCTCTAACTTCTTTTACTCCTGCTGTAAAGTAAGTTTGTAATCCAAGCAGTTTAAATCCAGCTCTAATAAGTCTGTTTAATCCAGGTTCATCTACTCCCAGAGCTTCTAAAAATCCAGCTCTGTCCTCTTCATCCATCTCTTGTAATTCTGATTCAACTTTCGCAGATACAATTACAACCTCTGATCCTAATCCTGCTGCATACTCTCTAACTCTTTCTACATATTCATTTCCTGTTGCTAAGTCATCTTCAGCCACGTTTGCTGCAAATATCATTAGTTTTATTGTTAAAAATTGATAGTTTCTAATTAGATCAAGTTCTTCTTTTGTTAAATCTAAAGTTTTTAAAAGTTTAAATTGTTCAAGATGCACTTTACACTTTTCTAAAACTGGCATCAATTCAAGAGCTTCCTTATTTTTTGCTCTTACAAGTTTAGCATATTTTTCAATTGCTCTTTCTACTGTTTCTAAGTCAGCAAAAATAAGCTCAGTATTGATTACTTCTATATCTCTTATTGGGTCAACAGATCCATCTACGTGTATTATATTCTCATCTTGGAAACATCTTACAACCTGACAAATAGCTGCTGTTGTTCTTATATTAGAAAGAAATTTATTACCTAGTCCCTCTCCTTTTGCCGCACCTTTTACTAGTCCAGCGATATCAACAAATTCTACTGTAGCTGGAACTGTTCTCTCAGGATTAATTATTTTAGAAAGCTCTTCCATTCTTGAATCTGGTACTGTTACCATTCCAACATTTGGCTCTATTGTACAAAATGGGTAGTTAGCCGCTTCTGCTGCTCCCGCTTTCGTTATAGCATTAAAAAGAGTAGATTTTCCAACATTAGGAAGTCCTACTATTCCTATTCCAATCATTTTTTCCTCCTAGAAAATTTTAATTCATCATAAATTTTATCATATATGAAATTTTTTGTAAATGAAAAAGAAATCTAAAATTCCTGCGAATAATAGAGGTAAGGTCTATTTTTAATTTAAATATTGAGAGGGGGATTTTTATGTATTTTAGAGAGCTTACAATTTTAACTTTACCTGAGATATATCATATGATGGATGGAGAGTATAAAAAGGATGAACTTATTAAGGCCCTTCTTATCCAAGAACATAATCGTATCAAAGATATTGATCCTAAAAACGCTGAATTTATAAGAGGATTAATTCAAGATATGGTTACTGATTCAAACTCTATCACAGGTAATAATCCAGATTTATAAAAATAGAAAAAGCTGAGAAATATCTCAGCTTTTTTTCATAATTTCATATTCTAATTCCGAAATACCTTCATCCCCTACTTCAATCTCTTCCCGATTACCACCATGAAAATCCGAACCACCCGTAATAAATAAATTATATTGCTTTGCAATTTGTTTATATTTATTTTTTTCCTCTTCAGTAAAGCTTGGATAATTCGCTTCTATCCCTTTTAAACCTTTTTTTATTAATCGCTCTAAAAGTTCAATAAATACAGATTCTTTTTTTGTTATTAAAGCGGGGTGAGCTATAGAAGCTTTTCCACCATTTTTTACAATAATTTCAACTGCCTTTTCAGGTGGGAAATTTTTTTTAGGTACATATGCAACTCCATCTTTTCCTAAATATTCTCTAAAGGCACTATTTCTAGTATAGACATATCCTTTTTTTAGCATTAAATTTGCAATGTGTGCCTTTGAAATTATCTCTCCACCAGCCTCTTCCTTTAATTCTTCCATTGTCAGTTTGATTTTATATTTTAGCAATTTTTCTAGAATTTTTTCATTTCGCTCTTCACGAACTTTTATAAGTTCCTTAAGTTCTTTTTTTAAAAAATCATCTTCCGAATTTAAAAAGTGCCCTAAAATATGAACTTCTAAATCTCCATCCTGACAAGAAAACTCAATCCCTTCAATAAAATCAATACCTATTTCGGAGGCTTTCTTTTTTCCTTTAGCTAATCCAGCAATAGTATCATGATCTGTTATTGCAATTCCTTTTAGTCCAGATTCTTTAGCTTTTTCTACCAATTCTTCTGGACTATAAGTTCCATCAGACTCCAATGTGTGAGCATGAAGATCATACTCTTTCTTTTTTTTCATTAATCATCCCACTTTTCAAGTTTCGAAAAATATTCTGGATAAGCAATGTATAATGCTTTTGCATTCACGTTATTAATCAGAAACGAACCTATTTCTGGATCAGCTCTCAAGTTGTTAATTTCAATTGATCTTTTTGAAACTTCTCTATTGAACCAAGCATCTCTCTCATAAAATTCATTTCTTTTTATGAAACTATTTAATAGTTTTCTTAATTTCTTTACATCTTTCTCACTTAAATCTTTTTGTTGAGAAAGCTCAACTATTGTCTGCCACTCTTCTTGTGTTGCTACCTCTTTAGCTATATGCGAAGATGGTGTATGCATTCTCATATTTGATTCCCTAACCATAAAATCCACTAATCCTTTTGGATCTTTTATATTTTCATTTTTCACAAAATATTTTCTTGGGATTTTTTTATTATATTTCTCTAAAAGTGAAACGTACTTTTCAACATCTTCATCTGTAAAATCTTTTGTCTTTAAAGATTCTAAAAATTGAAAATCTTTCTCACTCATTGTTCCTGTTTTTCTTAAATAGAAAAGTGGTTCCTCTCCACCATACCAATCTTCCAGTAGTGCTTCACCTTTGACAACTTTTATCATTGTTGTATCCCAATTTTTTACTGCAACTTTGTCTATTCCATATTTATCAACTATATTTACAGGTTTTCTAGATAATGAACTGCACGCATTTAATGCCACTACTAATAGTGTCATCAGTATAACTTTTTTCATTTTTTCCCCCTAAACTCTATATTCTACCGCAACATTTCGAGTAAAGTTTTCCACTTCCACAAGTGCACATTCCATCATCAGAATAATCTTCACTTGTAGAATAGTTTTCATTTTCCACAACTTCTTCTGAGTGTTCAGGCTCTTCTTCATTTCTTATTACAACTTTAAATGCATAAAAAGTTGTTTCCTCTTTTATGACGTTTAACATTCTTCCATACATTTCTCCAGAGATAAGTTTATACTCGATGACTGGATCTTTTTGTCCATATGATCTTAAATATATTCCTTCTCTTAAAGCATCTAAACCTTTTAAATGTTCTCTCCATCTTGAATCTACAACTTCAAATAAGATATATTTTTCAAGCTTTCTCATTAATTCCGGTGTAATTTCTTCTTCTTTTTCTTGATATTTACAAAGAGCTTTTTCATAAAGTTTTTCAGCATACTCTTCAACAGTATATCCTTTATACTCTTCCATATCTTCTATTTCGATACCATATTTTTCATGCATGAAGTCTGCAACACCTTGCATATCCCAATCTTCTTTATTTTCTCCAACAAACTTTTCTAACGCAACATTATAAATACTGTCTTTTAACATATTTAAAATTGTTTCGCTAAGGTCTTCTTTCGAAAGTGCCTCATTTCTACTTGCATAAATAGCCTCTCTTTGTTTATTCATAACATCGTCAAATTCAAGCAGATTTTTTCTTATTCCAAAGTTTCTTGACTCAACTTTCTTTTGTGCATTTTCGATAGCTTTACTTATCATATTGTGAGTAATAGGTTCACCTTTTGGCAATCCTAATTTTTCCATAACACTTTTTACTCTATCTGAACCAAATAATCTCATCAAATCATCTTCAAGAGATAGATAAAACTCAGAAGCTCCCGGATCTCCCTGTCTTCCTGATCTTCCTCTTAACTGATTATCTATTCTACGAGATTCATGTCGTTCAGTTCCTAGTATAAATAATCCCCCAACCTCTTTTACTTTTTCTTTTTCTATTTCACACTGTTTTTTAAATTTTGCTAAAACATCCGCATAATTTTCTTCTGTACTATTTTTTATTTCATCATTTGCTAAAAATTCTGGATTTCCTCCCAGCATTATATCCGTTCCTCTTCCTGCCATGTTTGTTGCAATTGTTACAGCACCAAATCTTCCAGCTTGAGCAACTATTTCCGCCTCTTTAGCATGATATTTAGCATTCAATACGTTATGTGGTACTCCACGTTCTTCTAATCTTTTCGATAAATCTTCTGAACTTTTTATTGAAATTGTTCCTACCAGTACTGGTTGTCCTTTTTCATGTAGAGCTTGAATTCTATCGATAATAGCATCAATTTTTTCTTCATGTGTTTTATAAACTAAGTCAGGCGTATCTTTTCTTATAACAGGTTTATTTGTTGGAATGATAACTACTTCAAGTCCGTACGTATGCACAAATTCTGCCGCTTCAGTTTCAGCAGTTCCTGTCATTCCAGCAAGCTTATTGTACATTCTAAAATAATTTTGAAGCGTTATCGATGCGAGAGTTTGATTTTCTCCAGCAACATTTACTCCTTCTTTTGCTTCAATTGCTTGATGAAGTCCATCTGAATAACGTCTTCCTTCCATTGCTCTACCTGTAAACTCATCGATTATTACTACTTCACCATCTCTAACTAAATAATCTCTATCTCTTTGGAAAAGTTCTTTTGCTTTAAGTGCTTGATTTAAATAATGTGTCAATTCTATATGTTCTGGTGAATATAAATTTTCAATTCCTAACATTTTTTCAACAGCTTTAACCCCTTTTTCAGTTAATACAAGAGATTTAGCCTTTTCATCAACTTCATAGTCACCCCATTTTTCTTCAGGGATATCCATTTCTTTTTTCTTTTTATGATCTTTTATATTTTCTGTTTCATAACTTCTATCTAATCTATGTGCTACTTGACAAAAAATATTATAATAATGTGCTGTCTCTGATGAGGCTCCTGAAATAATAAGTGGAGTTCTTGCCTCATCAATAAGAATTGAATCTACCTCATCGACTATACAGAAATTCAACGGTCTTTGAACTTTGTCCTCTGCTTTTGTTACCATGTTATCTCTCAAATAATCAAATCCAAACTCTGAGTTAGTTCCATAAGTAATATCACAGTTATAAGCTTCTTTTCTTGCTTCTCCATCTAATCCATTTAAAATAACTCCAGAGGTAAGTCCAAGAAAATCATATACCCTTCCCATTTGTTCTCTATCTCTTTGTGCTAGATAATCATTTACTGTAATTACGTGAACCCCTTGACCATTTAAAGCATTTAAATAAACTGGTGCTGTTGCAACAAGAGTTTTTCCCTCTCCAGTTTTCATTTCTGTTATTTTTCCTTCATGCAGTACGATTCCACCAATCAATTGAACATCATACTGTCTCATTCCTAATACCCTTTTTGAAGCTTCTCTTACTACTGCAAAGGCTTCTGGAAGAATGTCATCTAAGCTTTTTCCTGCTGTTAATTTTTCTTTAAACTCTGCTGTTTTAGCTTTCAATTCTTCATCTGAAAGTTTTTGTATTTCTGCCTCAAGTGAATTAATAACCTCTACTTGTTTTCTAATTCTTTTTACTTCCCTATCATTTTTAGTTCCGAACAATTTTTTTAATATATTTCCAATCATTCTTTGGTTCAGCTTCCCTTCCTATAAATTTATGTAATATTCTGAATTCTATAGTACCATAAATAGATATCTCCGTCAAACGCTCCATCACTTTATTAGCTTCAAAAATTCTTCTTCATTTAAGATGATAATTGACTCTATTTTTTTTGCCTTTTCTAATTTACTTCCAGCATCTTCTCCAACTATTAAATAGTTTAATTTTTTGCTCACACCTGAAAGATTTTGTCCACCAAGATCTTCTATTTTTTCTTCGATTTCCTTCCTTTTAAACTTTTCTAATGTCCCTGTTACTAAAAAGGTTTTTCCTTGAAGCTTTTTAACTTCTCCTTCTACTTTTTTTAATATCTCCATTTTTTCTTCAGAAAGTTTTAATCCTATCTTTTTAAACTCTTCTATTACCACTATATTTTTCTCTTCTCTAAAAAAATTATATATCCCCGTAGCTACTTTCTCTCCGATTCCATTTATAGCTTCCAATTCTTCTTTAGTCATTCCCATTAATACATCTATATTTTGACTCAAATTAGCTAATGTAACTGCCATTGCTTTTCCTACTGCTGGTATTCCTAAAGAATAAAGAACTTTCGAATACTCTCTTTCTTTACTCTTTTCAATAGATGCCAATAAATTCTCTATACTCTTTTGTCCTAACTTATCTAATTTTTCCAGTTCTTCTTTATATTTTTTTAAATAGTATAGGTCTGTAATACCTTTTATATAACCCAATTCTAGAAATCGTTCTATTAACTTATTACCAAGTCCAGCGATATTCATTCCGTCTCTGGAGACAAAATATTCTATTTCTCCTTGTATCTTCGCTGAACATCGTACATTCGGACACTTTATATCTACCAATCCAATCTCTTTTATAAGTTCCATTCCACAAATTGGACAATATTTTGGCTCCTCTATCTCTATTTCTTTTCCAGTTCTCAGTTCCTTAATAGACATTACAACTTGCGGAATAATTTCAGCAGCTTTTTCTACAAAGACTCTATCGCCTATTCTAATATCTTTCCTTTCAATCTCCTCATAGTTGTGAAGGCTTGCTCTCTTTACTCTACTTCCAGAAAGTTCAACTTCTTCTAGCTCTGCAACAGGGGTAACTCTACCAGTTCTACCAACCTGCCAAGTAATTCCTAAAAGTTGAGTTGTTACTTGTTTCGCCGGATATTTATATGCAATTGCCCATCTTGGACTTTTTGTTGTATATCCAATTTTTTCCCATAGTTTAATATCATTTAATTTTATAACCATTCCATCTGTTTCATAATCTAAATTATTTCTATGGTTTTCCCAAAATTTTAATCTCTCTTCCATTTTTGATATATCTTTTATAATTTCAGAAACTCCTGTTGTCTTAAATCCAAGTTGCTCTAAAAGGAGAATCGAACCACTATGTTTCTCTATGCCTAATTTTTCAGCATCAACTACAAAATAAAAATGTGCATCCAATCCCCTTTCCTTTACTATATTACTATCAAGTTGCCTAAGAGTTCCACTAGCTGCATTTCTAGGATTAGCAAATAATTCTTCTCCATTTCTCTGTCTCTCTTCATTCAGTTTTTTAAAATTACTTAATGGAAGAACAATTTCTCCCCTAACTTCAATATTAATATCTTTTTTTAAAAATTTTGGAATACTTTCTATCTGCATTACATTCTCTGTAACATTTTCTCCAATTTTTCCGTCACCTCTTGTAACAGCTTTTACTAAAATACCATTTTCATACTGTAAGCTTATAGATAATCCATCTAATTTTAGTTCAAGTACGTATTCAGGATTTTCTATCTCTGGTACTTCTTTTTTTATTCTTTGCATAAAGTTTTCGATTTCAGGAACATTATATGTATTGCTTAAGCTGAGCATTGCCTTTTTGTGAGCCTCTTTTTTAAATTTTGTATCTTTTAAACTTGACCCTACTATTTGGGTTGGTGATTCTAAAGTTTTATATTCAGGATATTTTTCCTCTAATTCTTTCAACTCATTTAATAATTTATCATAGTCATAATCTGAAACAATGCTCTCATTTCTGACATAATAAAAATAGTTATATCTCTCTATCTCTCTTCTAAGATGCTCTATATGCTCTTTTATACTTTCCATTATTAATCTCCCTTGACTATAAATTTATCTTTTAGATTATAACATGATTTGCATTATTTAAGAAAAAATGATAAGATTTAATGAAAAACTTTAAAACAATAAGGAAGGAGAATTTTGAAATTTATGGATCCTATTTTAATTTTTGGACATAAAAATCCAGACACTGACTCTATTTGCTCAGCTATTGCACTAGCTGAATTAAAAAAGTTACAAGGAATAGAAGCTGTTCCATGTAGACTCGGTGATTTGAGTAAAGAAACTGAATATGTCCTAAACTATTTCGGAGTTAGATCTCCTAGACTTTTGAAAACTGTAAGTGCACAAATTTCGGATCTTCAATCAGTTGAAAAATCTGTAATCTCTATAAATGATTCTTTAAAAACAGCTTTAAGTATTATGACAGAAGAAAACTTTTCCAGTCTTCCTGTCGTAGATGAAAAAAAACATTTAAAAGGAATGATTCATGTTTCTGATATAGCAAATGCTTATATTGGTATTGAACATTCAGATCTTTTCCAAAAATATTTTACTACCTATGAAAACTTAAAAAGTGTTCTCAAGGGTGAAATTATAAGTGGTAATTATCCTACTGGCAAAATTGAAGGAAATTTAAAAGCAGTTTCTGAACTTGAAGCTGTTACTCCTGGAGATATAGTTGTTACAACTTCTATGGTTGATGGAATTGATAGGTCAATAAAGGCCGGTGCTAAAGTTATCATCATTTGTTGTACCCCAGATGACTTTATCAGTCCACGTACTCATGCTGACTGTGCTATAATGCGGGTAAACGATTCATTATTTAAAACAGTTAGTCTTATCAGCCAATCTATTTCTATTTCGTCAATTTTAAAAGGACATCAATTTTATAGTTTTAAAACAGATGATTTCTTGAATGAAATAAAAGATATTATGAAAGAGGCAAATCAAAGTAACTTCCCAGTAGTTGATAAACATGGAAAAGTTTATGGAACTATCAGAACTAAAAACTTGATTAACTTCAGTAGAAAAAAAGTAATCTTGGTTGACCACAATGAAAGATCTCAATCAGTTGATGGACTTAGAGATGCTCGTATCCTTCAAGTAGTTGATCATCACAAATTTGGAAACTTTGAAACGGAAGAACCTCTTAGAATTGATGCAGCAGTCGTTGGTTCTTGTTGTACAATAGTGTACGGGCTATATAAAGATGCTGGATTAATTCCAGATAAAAAAATTGCTGGACTTTTATTAAGTGCTATTCTTTCTGACACACTAATAACTAAATCACCTACTTGTACAGATTTAGATAGAATAGCAATCAATGAACTTGCCGCAATTTCAGGAATAGAAGACTATGAAAAATATGGAATGAACATGTTAATTGCAGGAACTTCTCTTGGAGATAAATCAGCAATGGAAATCTTAAATAATGATATGAAAGAATTCAGCATGGGTAATCTAAAAGTTGCTGTAGCCCAAATTAATACTGTTGATGTCAATGGAATTCTTGTAAGAAAAAGAGAGCTTGAGGACGTAATGCTTGAATTAAATAAAGAACATGGTTATAATTTATTCATTCTTGCAATTACAGATATCATCAAGTCTGATTCTCTAACTTTATCAGTAGGAAATGCTCCAGAGTTACTTGAAAAAGCATTTAATGTTAAAATTGAAAATAATCTTGCTTGGCTTAAAGGTGTCGTATCAAGAAAGAAACAACTTATTCCTTTCCTTATGGCAGCTAGCCAAAGTATGGAATAGTGATAACTATGTTTTTACCAACTACTTATGATGAAGTAAAAAAATTAGGTTGGGATAACCTTGACATAATATTAATTTCAGGTGATACCTACATAGATTCTTCTTATAATGGAACTGCTGTAATTGGAAAATGGTTGTTAAAGCATGGGTTTAAAGTTGGTGTTATTGCACAACCAGATATAAACTCAGATAAAGATATAACACGTCTAGGAGAGCCCAATCTTTTTTGGGCTGTATCTGGAGGTTGTGTTGATTCTATGGTCGCAAACTATACCGCTACTAAGAAAAAAAGAAATATTGATGATTTTACTCCAGGAACAGTTAATAATCGTCGTCCTGACAGAGCTGTCATTGCTTATACTAATTTAATTAAAAGAAATTTTAAAACAAATCCTAAACCAATTGTACTTGGTGGAATTGAAGCAAGTTTAAGAAGAATTGTTCATTATGATTTCTGGAGTAATTCTTTACGACGTTCTGTCCTTTTCGATGCAAAAGCTGATATTCTTTCCTATGGAATGGGAGAAAAATCAATGCTTGCTTTAGCACAAGCTCTGCGAGATAATAAAGAATGGAAAAATATCCGAGGTTTATGCTATATTGCCAAAGAACCTCATCCTAATTATATTACACTTCCATCTTTTGAAGAATGTAAAGAAAATAAAAAAAGTTTTATTGAAGCTTTTGAACTATTTTATCTTAACTGTGACCCAATTACTGCAAAAGGGCTTTCACAAAAACATGCTGATAGATATTTAATTCAAAATCCACCAAGTGAAACCTTTTCTTCTCAAGAAATGGATGAAATTTATGGAATGGATTTTGAAAGAGACGTTCATCCTTATTATAAATCTCAAGGTGAAGTTCGAGCTCTGGAAACAATTAGAACTTCTGTAACTACTCACAGAGGTTGTTATGGAGAGTGTAATTTCTGTGCCATAGCTGTTCATCAAGGACGAACAATCAGTCAAAGATCCGAAGAGTCAATCATAAAAGAAGTAGAAAAAATTGCTTCTACAAAAGGATTTAAAGGTTATATATCTGATGTCGGTGGTCCTACTGCTAATATGTACGGAATCGAATGTGAGAAAAAACTAAAATCTGGAGCTTGTTCTCACAAAAGATGTATGTACCCAAAAACTTGCCCTGCTCTTAAAGTAGATCATGGTAAGCAAGTTCATCTTTTAAAAAAATTAAAAAAAATTAATAGTATAAAGAAAATTTTTATTGCTTCTGGGATTCGATATGATTTAATTCTCGATGACAATAAATGTGGAAATATATATTTAGAAGAATTAATCAAAGACCATATTTCTGGTCAAATGAAAATTGCTCCAGAGCATACAGAAGACAAAGTTTTACACTTAATGGGAAAACAAGGAAAATCTCTTTTAAGAGAATTTAAAAATAGATTTTATAAAATTAATGAAAAACTTGGAAAAAAACAATTTTTAACGTATTATCTTATTGCTGCCCATCCAGGATGCAATGAAAAAGATATGCTTGATTTAAAAGTTTTTGCTTCTCAAGAATTGAGAATTAATCCTGAGCAGGTTCAAATCTTTACACCAACTCCATCAACGTATTCTACATTGATGTACTATACAGAAATGGACCCTTTGACAGGAAAGAAACTTTTTGTTGAAAAAGATATTCAACGAAAGCAAAAACAAAAAGATATAATAACAAAAACGGGGAGGTACAAATGAAACCTATAGTTGCTATAGTTGGAAGACCAAATGTTGGAAAATCTACTCTTTTCAATAAACTTATTGGAGATAGAGTAGCAATCGTGGACGATCAGCCAGGAGTTACTAGAGATAGACTTTACAGAGAAACTGATTGGAACGGAAAAGAGTTTGTTCTTGTTGATACTGGAGGTCTTGAACCAAGAAACAATGATTTTATGATGACTAAAATCAAACAACAAGCAGAAGTTGCAATGAATGAAGCGGATGTTATTTTATTTATTGTAGACGGAAAATATGGGCTTAATCCACTAGATGAGGAAATAGCATATATTTTAAGAAAGAAAAATAAACCTGTTATCCTATGTGTTAATAAAATAGATAACTTCCAACAACAACAAGATGATATTTATGATTTCTGGGCTCTTGGATTTGATCACTTAATCCCAATCTCTGGAGAACATAAAATGAATCTTGGAGATATGCTTGATGTTGTCGTCGATCAAATAAATAAAGTTGAAATGCCGGAGGAAGAAGAAGGATTAAAAATTGCCATCATTGGAAGACCTAATGCTGGAAAATCATCTTTAGTTAATAAACTATCTGGAGAAGAAAGAACAATTGTAAGTGATATAGCTGGTACAACTAGAGATGCTATCGATACTGCTATAGAATTCGATGGAAGAAAATATGTTCTTATCGACACTGCAGGAATTAGAAGAAAATCAAAAGTAGAAGAAAGCTTAGAATATTACTCTGTTCTAAGAGCAATAAAAACAATTAAAAGAGCTGATGTTTGCTTCTGGATGATTGACGGAAAAGAAGGAATAACAGAACAAGATAAAAGAATCGCTGGAATTGCTTTCGATGAAAAAAAACCAATTATAATAGTTATTAATAAATGGGATGCTATCGATAAAACTGGAGATACAATGAAAAAAATGAGAGAGAGATATATGCTGAACTTCCTTTCTTACATTATGCACCAATCGAGTTTGTTTCAGCTTTAACAGGTCAAAGAACGACAAAACTTCTTGAGCATGCAGATGAAGTATTCGACGAGTATAATAAAAGAGTTTCTACTGGTCTTCTTAATACAGTTCTTAAAGAAGCTGTTATGATGAATACTCCACCTACTAGAAAGGGAAGAGTTGTTAAAATTAACTATGCAACTCAAGTTTCGACTGCTCCTCCTAAATTTGTTTTATTCTGTAACTACCCAGAGCTTATTCATTTCTCTTATGCTCGATACATTGAAAACAAGTTCAGAGAAGCATTTGGATTTGAAGGAACACCTATCTCCATCTCTTTTGAAAAGAAACATGATTAATTAATTTAATATTTCTTTCCAAGACTTCAAAACCTTGAATGGATAATGGGGAGATTGAATCTCCTTTATCTGTACAAGGTTTTTTTTATAATATTTTTTTTGACGCATACTTGGTATTATTCTATCTTCATCACCAATAATTGCTACATCATATATATTTTCTAGTGGATAGTAATTTTCTTCAAAAAATTGAAGCTCCTCTCTAAGTTGTTCTATATTTTTTACGTTTGATTCGTTTTTCTCTAGTCCCATATTTACATAAAATTCTTCAAGAGTTTTTGTCGATAAATTTTTTAAAGTAGCATCAAATATTTTTTGGGGAATACCGTTATTCCCTATCGTTTCAGGAACTCCATTTATTGCAATTTTTTTCTTATATTTTATATTTGGATTTTCCTTTACAAACATTGTTGCATAATAAACTCCAAATGACCAACCGACAATATAAATTTCTTCATATTTTAAAATTTCTCTTAACTCTACCTTGTATGGATAATTTAAAACTTTTATTTCATACTCCTCTTTTTTTTCAAGATGTTCAATTACTTTATTAACCATTCCCCATCCATTAAAGTATAATATTAATTTCATGATTTAACTCCTCAAAGAATTTATCTAAGTCCTCCTCAGATATATTTGGATTTAATCCTACCCGTATTCTTGAACTTCCTACTGGAACCGTTGGTGATTTTACTCCATAAACCAAAAATCCTTTTTTTACTAAATTTTCACAAACTTGCTCAGTCCTCTTATTTTCTCCAATCACTATACTTAAAATATGTGTTGTTGAAAAACTTTTAAATCCATATTCCTTTATTTTCATAAGTGCATAATCAGTTAGCTCTTTTAATCTTTTTCTTTTATTACTAAAATTTTTCATATTATTTAAAATAAACAAATTCCAGTAATTATTTATCGGTGGTAATGCTGTTGTATAAATAAATTTTCTTCCCCTATTGATTAAATAATTTTTAGCAGTTTCAGAA
>X1_Eurasian_Beaver__coassemble_61_pt1 | contig 16652 bp, 17 predicted proteins | sample X1_Eurasian_Beaver__metabat2_high_PE_007 | metagenome-assembled genome bin X1_Eurasian_Beaver
CCATATTCCCACCCCAAAAATGATGAATACCCACTACATCAAGGGGATGATCCCCTTTTAACGACTAGTGGGTATCTTTTTCTACGTATTTGTTTTTACAAATAATCATCCGACTCTTCATAAAGATGGAGGTGTCGATTAAATTCTAGATTCTTGGCACACTCCTTCTTATGCTAAATTTTAAGGACTTTTAAATAAAAGTCGTTCGATGCAATCGGACGTAGTCCTTTTCTTTCTATCAGATTCTGATAGACATTTAGCTTCCTATCAGCGTGTTAATGGTAGGCAATTTTATCCTACCACATTTTTTTCTAGTTGTCTATCTTTAACGCTTAATAATATTAATCCCATAAGAATAAAGAGTAAACGATACATATTTCTATTCACTATATAGGATTCAAATAGATTTTGAATCTCAAATGCTATAAAAATTAGGAGCAAATACTTCCCTAGGATGTTCTCTTTAATTTTCCATGCACTTAAAATATATTTATACTTAAATAAATACCAAAGGAGTGCTCCAATAATACCTAACTCAGCAATTATTCCTAAAAATTCATTATGTGCATGTGTAAAACTTTCCTTATACTTTTGTTTTATCTCTAATTCTCTATTATTTTTATTGAACTTTCTAAATCCAATCCCATTAATTGGATTCTCTTTAAAACACTCTATAGCTTTTTCCCAGTAATGCAATCTTGCTAAGTTACTACTATTATTTTTAGTATTTCCTATGGAAATTAATCTTCTAGCATAATTTGTGTTTTTTAAATTGTAACCTCCAAATAAAAATACACTCAATACTCCAATTAAAATTAAATATTTTTTCCAATTCTTAATTTCATAGACTATATATCCTAACATTATTAGTGTTATTATTCCAAAACTGATATAAGTTGCTCTTACTTGTTGTGTAATTACTAAATAAATAAATATTCCTATCATTACACTACTAAGTAATACATTTAATTTTTTATTTTCTTTTACAAATTTTATGGCGAATAAAATTGCTAAAATATATCCCATTAAAGCAATAATAGAAGAATCCATTACAAAGTCCATATAAGCATAATATCTATTAGGACCTATCTTATAACTTTTAATCCATAGGATTTGTAAAACTCCATATACTCCCGCTATTCCAAAAAAATAAAAAAGTTTCTCTTCTAAATTCTTGATGGGTTTAAATTGATAGATCATCAGAGGGAACATAAATACTTTGAGTTGAGCAATTAAATATTTCCCCATCTTTGGATCTGAATTTCCTATATAGCTCACTGCAAAACCTAACATGGCAAGTCCCATATATGGTTCCAGTCCTAACCACTTGTAGCCATTCTTTTTGATTTGAAATAGTGAAAGAAGCAGATAGAAAATAAACATCTCACTGCTGATACTCGGTTTTATTAAAAAGATAGCTAAAAAGATCCATGTTCCTACCTCAAAAATAAAATCTATATCCTTTAGCTTCTCTTTCACTTTATAACCCTCACTTCATATGGGTCATTGTCCAATCCATTTTCATAGCCATGTTTACATCTGATCTCATTTTCTTTTTGAGCTACCTCATATTTTTTTACATTTGATCCAACAGTTGGGTCTTTAGGGTGACACATATGAATTGGAGCTTCCTTTGGAGAAATTATTTTAGCTTTCACTCCAGCTCTCTGAAGTCTATTTCCAAAATCTAGATCCTCATTTCCATGTCCTTTAAACTCCTCATCATATCCATTTACCTTTAGATAACTATCTCTATATAGGGCATAACTTGCTCCACCCATAGTCAAACCCTTTTTTCTAAGTTTCAAAGAAATTTTAATACTTCTCCAGAAATCTTTTTTATTCTGTTTTGCTCTATCTCTCTTCTGCTCCTCGCTGATATCTTGGAGCATCTCTCTATACTCTTTTCCACTGTCCAGCTTCTGCTGTATTCTCTCTTTCTCCTCAAAGCTACTCCATAAAACTTTCAGTGGAGCCAGTTCACCATCTTTTAAATTTGAGGCCACATCTTTTATATAATCTTTTCCAAAAATTACATCTTGGTCTATAAAGATCAATAGCTCTCCCTCACACTCTCTCACTGCATTGTTTAGAGCTCTCGCCTTTCTAAATCCCAAATCCTTTTGATATATATGTTTTATTTTGAATTTACACTCTGGTAAAATATCCTTTATGCTTTCATATACATCCTCTCTAGACCCATCATCTGTTATTATCAACTCATCTATCTGTTGAGTCTGAGCATTTAAACACTTCAATGCATTTCTCAAATACTCCAATCTATTATACACTGTAACAATACAACTTATTTTCATCTCTTATCCCCTCTCAGCCATAATCTTATCTTTTCCAATACCTCTACCTTGTCGAAACTATTTATCTCTTTTCTGGAAGATGCCTTCACCACATATGAAACTTCAGAAGTGGGAGCAAAAAGTTTAAGGGCTGTCTCTTCATTAGGGGATATTACTACAATTGGAGTATTAAAAGCCGAGGCCACGTGAACTATTCCAGTATCTACGCTGAAAAGCAGGTCACACTCCTTCACCAGTGCTCCTGCCTCTAAAATAGTTTTAGTCTTAGGCAGTAACTTTACCTTTTCTCCATCATATTTTTTTACTCTCTCTTTAAACTCTTCATATCTGTCAGGCATTGTCATTATATGTAGCTGTATCTTTTCATCCAGTTTTGGAATCTCACTTAAAAAGAACTCTATATGCTCCTCATTTAATCCTCTATCTGCACTTCCAGCAGTAAAATTAAAAACTATATTTTTTCTCTCTTTTGAAAAATACTCTCTGTAACTGTTCTCGCTCTCACCTAAAAAAATCTCATATCTTTTATTTTCTGTCTGGATTCCCAGTGGCTCAATTGCCTTTAGAGAACTTACCAGTGCATGCTCATCCGGTTTAAACTCCACATACGCATCTATCAGATTTAATCCATCTCTTTTTATTCCATACTTCTCTCTTCTATATCCACCGATTATATATCTTGGATTTAAAACTCTCATTCCAAGTACATGGAGAAAGTTTACCCTATTTGAAAAATCTATATAGAGAGAGTATCTATTTCTCAATCTCCAAAAATTAAAAAATATATTCTTCTCTTTTATAATTATATTGTTTATATATGGATTATTCTTTAGAAGGTCTTGGGCACCCCTTTGAACCAACACATCTATTTTAAAATTTTTCCCACTCTCACCCAATGCTCGTATCATTGGAGTCTTTGTCATTATATCCCCAATTCTTCCACCATCGAAAAGAATGGAGTCTACCTTTTCCAACTTTTTCTCTCTACTATCTCGCCTCTTGTCAATCAGCTTGATACCCCAACCTCTTAAATTCATTCCTCTATATTTTCCATCCTTTGTTTCTAAGTTTTCTCTTGCACTCTCTAAATTTCATCATCACTCCATTATTTTTGAAGTTCTTGACAAAATATGCAAGGTAATACCAAAAATCTTTCTGGTAATTAAAAAGTTTTAATCCATCTAACTTCTGCTCATTGATAAAATTGTCGTTGGCAAAAGTTAAGGTTTCATAGTGCTTTCTATAGCTTCCAAAGCTATATTTCTTTCCTTGAGTATCTATGACCTTCAGTTTATCTCCTACCATTATAAAGTTTGATACATTGAAATCTCCATGGTAATGTCCGACCCTGTGCAGTTTTTTTCCAAACTCCACGACCTTCTCTATATCCTTTACCTCAATTCTACGCCCCTCTTCATACTCCATCACAAGGAAGCTCTCCTCTATCATGCCCCTCTTCCTTCTGACTCCTGCCAAAAGTGGACGGGAAAACTCTTCAAATCCCATCTCTATCAAATTGTTGATATTTAATAGAGTCGTCACAGCCTCCCCCTTTTTAAAGAGAGTCTGAACTTTTCTCTGAGGGATTCTCTGCTCATTTCTTGGAATTTTCAGTATATACTTTTCATTTGAATACTCTATCCCCACGACATAGTTTCTCTGGGTCACTTTAAACTCTTGAAAGATATTCAGCTCTTTTTTATCTACAATATCTTTTCCCAGTTCCAACATCTGAGGACACTCTTCACAGTAGTACAGGTTGTACTCCCCATACCTCATTTCCTTAATCATCTTTTCTCCTGCTATAGGTCTCTATATAATTTTCCATCTCTTCTCTCTGGAAGCTATTTATATTCATAACTTCATTTGAATTTTTTATCTCACGACAGAAGAGCATCACTGTATCCTCTCCCAGAGGACTCCACACCAAGTGATCCACTCCTCTAGTTCCTCCATTAGGTGGATAGACAGAGATCACTCTCTTTTTAAATGCCGTTCCTATATGGACAATGGAGGTATCTGGCGTAATTACTAGATCTGACCTCTCTATAAAACTTGCACTCTCCAATATTGATTTTCCTTCGGGATTGAAATAAACTTTTTCAGTTCCAATCTCTTGAATCAACTTTTCAATCTCCTCTCGCTTGTCTGGAGGAGCTACAAAAATTGTGGCACAACCCTTTTCTCTCAGTTTTTCCACAATAAACTTTAAAGTTTCACTGTTAAAATTTTTATGCTTACTAGCTCCATAAGGGTTTAGTATCACCTTTACCTCTTCCGAAATATTTGAGAAAAATTTTTCTGCTCTCTCTCTGATCTCTTCAGGTATAAATATCTCATAGGAGAGGTCTGGGTTTTCAATCCCCAACTTTCTCAGATATCCAGCATACCTCTGAGTGATATGCTCATTCCACTCAAAATCTTTTCCAGGTTCCACCGAGAGGTCAAACAGTTTCCAATCCCCTTTGTCCAAGCCCATATTGAACTTAGCTTTACAGAGATTTATAAATTTCATCTCATTTACTCTCAAGGTTTCACTAAAATCTATCAATAGGTCATACCTTTTATCTATACTGTTGCTCTTTCCCTTTTCAAATTTATAGATCTCATCTACATAGGGATTGCTCTTGATGATATCGATGGCGGCTCCTCTTGTAACTACTCCAATCTCTATATGGGGATATCTCTTTTTTATCTCCCTGAACATCAGAGTGTTTACAACCATATCTCCAATCTTCCCATCATATCTCATAAAGAGAATTGAGTTTATCTGAGAGAGATCTATTTTCTCCACTCTCTTCCCACTCTCTCTTCTGTCCCAGATAACTCTTCCCAGAGCGATCCTCTTGGGTCTGAGCCAATTTTTTACCGCTCTATTTAGTTTTCTTATCAACGTTTTCCTCCCTAAATACAGCCACTATCTCACGGATAAGTGGGTCCTCTGTCCTCACTTCATCTGCCATAGAGATGAGAGCAATCACATCTTGGATCCCCTCCGATCTTGGGATAAGAATCTTGGTTCCCTCTGTCTCCAAAATCATTTTCTCCCCTCTCAGCCATCCTCTATATCCCTGAGCTCTGTAGATAAAGTGGTCCATCGGATAGAGTTCCGGCAGAGGATATCTCTCTTTCAATTTTACTGCATTTGACAGTGTGACTCTTGAGCTATACCCATCCTCCTCTATATGGGCCAATACCTTTCTCATCTCACTCCAGCTATGGGGATATAGATATATCTTATCCACGTATGGATTGTTTTGTATGAACTCCTTAGCCTTTGGATTGGTCACAACTCCAATTTTTACATCTGGATAGCTCTCCTTCACACCTCTAAAAATTCCAGTGAGCCTTATCATCTCAATTGAGTCAGCCCCTTGAAGTAGAAAGAGAACATTTTTTCCCTCTTCAAAATTTAAATTTTCTCTCAGCTTTTTCAGCTTTCTATTCCACATCCATTTTAATATAGCTCTTTTTACCATAATAAAATATTAACATATATTATAAAAAAAAAATAGGAGAAATCTTCCCCTATTTTTTGTCGTTTTTATGGCCATTGCATTTATCTTTTATAGCACAGCTGCCACTCTTTCCTTTTCCACAGCTGCACCCTCCCTCTCCCTTGAGCATCTTAACGACGCTTCTCAGGGAGAAGAAAGCTATGATAGCCACTATGATTATAAGTATAGCAGTTTTCATTACACCATCAACCTTCCAATTTGGAATATTAGAGTTGAAACTACATATGGAACTAGGAACATATATCCTATCATAAATAGCATAAATTTAGTTCCAAACTCCTGTCTTGCCGCTGCCAGAGTTACTACACATGGAACTACTAGCAGAATGAATACCATGAATGAGTAAGCTCTCAGGTTAGCCAGAGTATCTCCTTCCCAAAGTTTAGCCGTTGCATTTACAACTCCTATTCCTTCAGATTCAACCTCATCCTCATCTGGCATCTCAAACATTGCAGCTAGGTCAAAGCTAAGCATTCCTTTTACAGATTCCACAACAGCTTCTCCAAGTCCTACAACTTGATCCACTGTGTCATCTAGGAAGCTTCCTTCCTCTTCCTCTCCTAGCTCTGCTGGCTCCTGTTGCTCAGCTAAAACTTGAGCCATAAATCCTACAACTATCTCTTTAGCTGCAATACTTGGAGGTATCGCCGCAACTGTTTCCCATCTGTCAGCAAATCCTGTAGGCTTCATAATAGGAGTCAGAACTTTTCCAAGCCCTGCCATATATGATTTAGACGTATCCCCTTGGTTAGGGAAGTAAGTCAATGCCCAAAGTAGGATAAGGATTCCCATTATTACTGTAGTAGCTTTCTTTAAGTACTCCCCAGTTCTCTCAAATGTTGAACGGAATACCATTTTCATTCCAGGAATTCTATATGGAGGTAGCTCAATTAGTAGAGCTCTCTCAGTTGGTTTAAATGATTCAAAGTTTTTAAAGATCAGACCTGTTATGATTGCCACAACTATTCCAAGTAGGTAAAGAGATAGCACTACAACTCCACCTCTTGCTCCGAAGAATGCAGCAGTAAACAGTCCATACACTGGAAGTCTAGCTCCACAAGAGATGAATGGAACCATAAGAGCTGTCAACTTTCTAGATTGCTCATCTTCCAGAGTTCTAGTTCCATAGATAGCTGGTACGTTACATCCAAATCCCATTACCATAGGAACGAATGCCTTACCATTCAATCCTATCTTTCTCATGATTTTATCCATCAAGAAGGCAACCCTTGCCATATATCCACTCTCTTCTAGAAGAGCAAGGAAGAAGTAAAGGAACAGCATAAGTGGAACGAAGACCACAACTCCTCCAACTCCTCCTAAGATTCCATCTACAATCAGAGAGTTCAGCCAATCAGGTGTTCCCTCTACTAACATTCCAATATATTTAGCTAGATACTCATTTACAAATCCATCTAACCAGTCTATCAGTGGAGCACTTCCATTGAAGACAAGTGTTAAAAAGGCTGCAATTATCAGGAAGAAAATTGGTAGCCCTAGGAATTTATTCAACAGTACCTTATCAATCTTATCTGTCACATCTAATCTAGATTTTAATGATGAGGTAAAAGTTTTAGCTAGGATCCCTTTTATTGCTCCATATCTACTTTCAGCAAATACAGTTTCAGTATCCTCCTCATACTTTTCTTCCAGATCCTTGATAGAGGTCTCAACTATCTCACTGTGAGCCTCTATTCCATAGTTCTCTTTAAGTTTCTCTCTGAAAAGAGGGTCTCTCTCTAAAAGTTTTATCGCCACATAGTCCTCTGGATATGTCTCATAAACTTTTTTAAATTCATCTCTCTCGCTCAGATTTTTCTTCACACACTCAATCGTGTTCTCTATATAGTTGTCAAAAGAGAGTTCATACTTTTCATGGTGAGTGTCTCTCTTCTCTTTAGCTGCTTGAATAGCTGCCTCAAGAAGTTCTATCAGTCCCTGTTTTTTAGATGCCGAAGTTGGCACCGCTTCTATCTCTATAAGTTTCGAAAACTCTCCAAGTTTAAGCTTATATCCTAACTTCTCGAACTCATCGTAGAAGTTCAGAGCCATAACCATAGGTTTTCCCAACTCCTTTAAGAGCATCGTTAGGTAGAGATTTCTCTCTAAGTTTGTAGACTCTACAACATTTATTACGACATCAGGTTTCTCTTCCAAGATATACTCTCTTGTTATCTTTTCCTCCATAGTATATGGACTTAAACTGTAAACTCCTGGCAGGTCAATCAGTTGAATCTTCTCACCTTTGTACTCAAACTCAGCTTCCTTCTTCTCAACTGTAACTCCTGGCCAGTTACCAACTTTTAAATTAGATCCAGATATGGCATTTATCAGAGCTGATTTCCCAACGTTAGGATTTCCAGCAAAAGCAATTCTCAACATTATCTTTCTCCTCCAATTGGTTCAATCTCAATTTTAAGAGCATCCTCTTTACGAATTGCAATCCCTGTAGATTTTATTTTGTACTCTTGTGGGTCTCCCAGTGGTGCATTTCTCTCAAATCTTATGATCTCCCCAGCAGTAACTCCCATATCTACCAATCTCTTTTTAAGTTCACCAATTTTACCAATTTTTACTATTCTACCCTCTTGTCCTCTTTTTAAATCTGTAAGTCTCATCTCCATCACTAACTCCTCTCCACTTCCATCACATACAATTCTACAATTAGATTATAACTCAAATTGAGCATTTGTCAACGTAATACTTTGAGAATTAAACTATATTAGTCTAAGAGATCTGAGATACTGTTGAGTAAAACACTTCTGATATCTTTATTTTCTTGGGAAAGTTCCTTTATTAAATTTTTTACTCTGAGCCTTCTAGAATTTTCACTCGTCTCATATGGACACTCAGATGCTAGAACTGGAAGCTCCAATCTATTTACATATCTGATTATCTCTCTCTCCTCTACAAAGGCAAGAGGTCTGATAACTTTTACTCCATACTCCTCAGAGATATAGGCAGGCTTCATCACATTTCTATTTCCTTGATAGAAAATATTCATCAAGAAAGTTTCGATGATATCATCTTTGTGATGCCCCAGAGCCAACTTATTTATATTTTGCTCCTTCATCACTCTGTAGAGGATTCCCCTTCTGATTCTTCCACACAGGAAGCAAGGATTTTTCATCTTCTTCTCACCAAAGAGCATATCCCCCAACTCTGTTTCTATGACTTGAAGTTCCAATCCCAATTTTTTACAGTACTCTATCGTCTTTTGATAGGTTGCCTTATCCACCTCTGGGTGGATATGAATTGGGATAATTTCAAAATCTATATTCGCTATCTTTTTTATTCTCACCAGTGCATTTAGAACTGTCAGGCTGTCCTTTCCTCCTGAAACTCCAACAGCTATTCTATCTCCAGCCTCCACCATGTTGTACTTGTGCATCGCCTTTCCAACTGGTGTCCAAAGCCCTTTTCCAAAACCTTTATTTTCTATAAAGGCCAATATCTCTCTATCAGTCATTCTTGTTACCTCTTGTAAATCCCATTACGAAATCTAGATTTATATTTTTTACTGAGTTAAAAATACTCTGCTTAATATTTGGATTGTTGTCCTCTAAAGTTTTCAGAAGATTTTTTATCTCTTTTCTCTTCGAGTCAACTTTTCCTGATTCTATTGGACATCCACAAGTCATTGGAGAGATATCATTCTTTTTCATGTAGGCTATGATATCTTTCTCTTTTACGTAGGCCAATGGTCTTATCAGCTCCATATTTCCAGAAGTAGATTTTACTTTTGGAATCATTGTCTTAACAGTTCCAGCATAGAACATATTTATAAGTACAGTCTCTACCATATCGTCAAAGTGATGCCCTAGAGCCAATTTATTATATCCTAGCTCCTCAACTTTGTTGTAGAGAACCCCTCTTCTCATCTTTGCACATAGGAAACATGGACTCTCAGGGTCTTCATTGAAAGCTATCTCCCACACGTTGGCATCGAATACTTCACATGGAATCCCTAACTCCTCCAAGTTCTTTTTGAATTGCTCCATATCCATGGCTTGGAATCCTGGGTTCATAGAGATAAATGCCACCTCAAAATTTCTACTTCTATCTTTTTTCAGCTCTTGGAAAAGTTTGCACAGAAGCAGACTGTCCTTTCCTCCTGAAACTCCAACAGCTATTCTGTCTCCGTCCTGAATGAGGTCAAAATCTCTTATCCCCTTCATAAACTTAGACCATATTTTTTTTCTAAATGTTGTTCTCAATGTATGTTCACACAGTTCTTGTTTTGTCATTTCTATCTCTTCCACTATTCTACACTCCTTCGTCAGTTTCTAATCATACCATTATATCATAAATGTAAGAATTGTGGTATAATTAATTAGCTAAACTGTTTTAAAAGAGGAGGTAATTCCTATGGATGAAATGGAAAGAAGAATAATGAAGTTCTTGGTGGATGGAAAAGCGTACAGTGATTCCGCTATCATGAAAAATTTTGGAATAGATTATGAACAGCTTCAACAGATCTATAAGGATTTGGAAACAGAAGGATATTTAGAAAGCTATGCAATTTACCAGACTAGAGAGGAGAATATTGTCTCCGAAGGGGGAAGTGGTTGTGGCGGTTGTTCAAGTGGGGGATGTGGTGGCTGTTCAGGAGGAGGTTGCTCCGGTGGGGGATGCTCTTCTGGTGAGGATCCCCTCGGAGGCTTTACGGAGGTCTGGGTTCTTACCGACAAGGCCATCCGTGATTTTTCTTAGCTCATAGCTATTTGGTAGAGGCTGATCTCATCCTCTAACTGCTCTCTGTCAATTGGAGCTACCTTTTCATGGTGCCCATTTACAGAGATTGTTATCTCTTCAACTCCCTTTTTCTTGGAGTATCTAGAGAAAAGATTTTTAGCAAATTCAACTTGGGACAGAGTCAGGTCTCCATATCCAAGGATGTGAGGACCAGGTACATCTGTCCCTCTTATATATAGAGAACCTTTATCTCTATATGCATCTATTTTCTGATTGTCATCTTTCTCTCTTCCAACTATCAGATATTTTCCCTTTTCAAATCTGAAAAATCTTCCAGTTTTTATCAAGTGGAACAGGTATGAGTTTTCCTCTTCTAATAGTCCATCTTGCTCAAGAGTTCTAAGTCTTTGTGAGTATCCTGGGTCAGTCAGTAGACATCCTCCACCTGGACTTGGATAATCTACAAGTCCATACTCATCCATAAGCTCCATCTGTCTCTTTCTACTTCTTCCACTGATATCCAGTAACTTCTCTCTGTCTATCCAACCCTCTTTTTCAGGTTTGCTCGGTGGCAGAAGTTTTCCAGAAAGTGGTCTCACTATTAACTCTTCCAATCCTGAAATCGCCTTTACTTTCTCAAGAGCTTGAGCATTTTGAGACATAGGTCTTTGCCCCAGTACCTCTCCAGAGATTATAAAGTCAGCTCCATATTTTTCTAAAAGTTCTCCAGCAATTTGGAACATAAGAGCATGGCAATCTATACAAGGGTTCATATTTTTTCCTCTCCCTTGAGATGGATTTTTAACTATCTCTGTATGTCTTTTGCTGAATTCCACATACTCCAGTTGAACTCCTAACTGCTTTGCCATATTTTCAGCTTTTTCGTTTTTTCCACCGAAGAAGTGAGATACGAAATTCAGGGCAATTACCTCTACACCCTGCTCCTTTATAACTCTAATCGCTAAGGCACTATCCAGCCCTCCCGAAAATAATGCTAATGCTTTCATTTAAATCTATACCTCCTTTTGAATGCTATAACGTTTTGGGATTGAAGTATATACCTTCCCACTTACCTTGTGGAAAGTTGAACCTTTCAATGTACTCGCTCCCACTATAAAATCTAGAACTCTTTGAGCCATATTGTCCTCTAAATTTTCTAGATTCATTGTGACCATATCATCATTTTTTATATGAGCCGCTATCTTTCTACCATCTTCGTAATCTTTTGGGTCAATAAAAAATGTGAAACACTCTTTGCTATTTCCCTGCTCCTCTCTTTCTGTTACAACAGGTTTTTCTTTAACTGGACTCTGCTCTATGTCCAGACGAGTTTCCATAACTATTTTTTCTTCAGATACACTCTCTTCAAACTTAGTTGGAATCTGCTCCTTCTCAGTTTCATACTCCATCTCTTCTCTCTCGTTTCCGATTACCTTATCCCAAAGCTCTCCAAATTTATATTTCAGATTTTTTTTCATACAGTTTACCTCCCACTCTTATTATAGTCGCTCCCTCTTCCAAGGCAATTTTGTAATCTCCACTCATCCCCATAGAAAGCTCTACCAACTCTCCGTTAAAATACTCCTCGTTCAATCTGTCTTTGAGTTCTCTCAGAGATGCAAAAACTTTATGTACTAGCTCTTCATCCTCGGTGAAAGGCGCCATTGTCATAAGACCCTTTATTTTTATGTTTTTTAATTTCAAAAGTTCTGGAATATCTCTGTAGAGTTCCTCCACTGAGTAACCCTCCTTGCTCTCCTCACCCGACACATTTACTTCCAACAATACATCTATAACTCTGCTATTTTTTGCTGCCTGTCTATCTATCTCCGTTGCCAAAGAAAGTTTATTTACAGAGTGTATCAAGTGGATATATTCCGCTATATATTTTACTTTATTTTTTTGAAGATTGCCAATGAAATGCCATCTCATCTCATCTTTTCTATCTCCCAATTTTTCTCTCTTATCCTGAAGGACTTGTACTCTATTTTCTCCCATATCCTTTATTCCACAATTTAAAAGTTCCTCAACTTCTGGAATTCCAACACTTTTTGTAACTGCCACCAGAAGAGCTCTATCTCCTGATAGCTCCCTTATATCCCCTCTTATCTCTTCAACATTTTCTCTGATATATTCCATCTCTCCATCTCCTAAATAAATTCATTAAAAATATCGTTCGCTCTCATCAGTCCGCTGTGAGACAAGACATACCGTCCATCTGATATAACAAGCTCCCCTTTTTCTAAAAGTTTTTTACACTCCTCTTCGTGGGGACCTCCTACCTTTACTCCCTTTTCTAAGAGTCTGAGTCCTAAAATATATTCATATACATCTCTCTCTTCAGGAGTCACCTCTTCCCTCTCTAGAATGGGAAACTTTTTACTATCTATACTACCATAATATTCATCAAATTTCATCAGATTTTTGTATCTTATCCCCTCATAATATCCTGAGGCCCCTAATCCAATCCCAATATATTCACGATTTTCCCAATATTTAGAATTGTGTCTTGCCTCATATCCTGGCAGGGCAAAATTCGATATTTCGTAGTGGACATATCCCGCCTCTTTTGCTTTTCTAATTATCATCTCGTACATGTCCGCTTCTAAATCGTTGTCAGTTTCCTGTAGTTCTCCACTCATCAACTTATCGAAGAAAGGGGTTCCCTCTTCCCAGATCAGTGAATAGATTGAAAAATGTTCTGGTCTCAGTTCTAAAAGTTTCTCCAGATCTCTTTCCACCTCTTCCAGTGTCTGCCCTGGCAGAGAGAACATCAGATCCAGACTTATATTTTTAAACCCTGCCTCTCTGGCATCTAAATACGTTTTCACTCCCTCCTCTTTGGAGTGGACTCTGCCTAAAAGTTTTAAATATTTTTCATCCATACTCTGAACTCCTATGCTGAGCCTGTTTATTCCCAACTCCCTTAACGCCTTCAATTTCTCTAGATTCACACTTCGAGGGTTGACCTCCATAGTCACTTCTGCCCTCTCTTTTATCTTTAACTCTCCTAAAATCTTTTTGACATCCTCTACCTCTAGCAGAGAAGGAGTTCCCCCTCCAAAGTATACAGTGTCATACTCAATCTTTGGGTAGAGTTCTATCTCTCTCTTCACATACTCCGCATATTTTTTTCTCTCTTCAGGAACAGATGCAAAGGAGTGAAAGTCACAGTAATTACATTTTTTTATACAAAACGGCACATGGATATAGATTGCATCTACCATCTTATTTTTCCTCCTTAAATACTTTATACACATAGCTTGAGCTCATCGCTCTCGTCAAACTTCCATATCCCAAAATAAAAGATACCTTATCCCCTAATCTATATCTTACCTCTGAGTCTGTGATATCTAAAATCAGATGATCACTGCTTGCCCCAAGTATTCTAATCTTTTTGTCGAGTGGAGTCATATCTGTATACTCCACATCTTGCCTCCCCAGAGCTAGGATTGCCCTCTTTCTCACTCCTAGATCCTCTATTCTTGGTCTCTCTCCAAAGGCGTTCACTCCCAGCTTTCCTTTTGGAATTGATTGCTTCTCCTTTATCTCTATTATCTCTCCCTCTAGGATAAAAGCATCTTGGTAGCATCCCTGAATTTTAGTTCCAAAGGCTGTTTCTCTTCCTAAGACTATTCCCTCTCCAATTCTCAAATTGTCAATTCTAAAAAATTCTCCCCTCTCTAGGAGATAGAGAGAACTGCTGTTTCCCCCTGAGACCATTTTAAATTTTATTTCAAATTTCTCTTCCAAATTTTTGGCCAGCTCTGAGAGTTCTAAAAATTTTTCCTCATCAGGAATTATTCCTCCATAGCAGCTAAAGTTAGCCCCAATTCCTATGACCTCTATATTTTCTAACTTTAAAACTTTCTCCAAGAGAGCTTCCATATGCTCTGGAGCTGTTCCCTCTCTCAAGTCTCCCATCTCTACAAGGAGCAGTACAGAGTGTTTTCTCTGCAATTTTTCCGCTTCCTCATTTAACTTTTCAATTGTTTCATACTCCGTGTTAAATGTTATATCTGCTATCTCCACTGCCCTTCTTACCTCTGAGAGCATCGGCAATCTTATCAGCACCCTCTGTAATTTTTCTCCCTCTATCTTCTGAAGATTTTCCAGACGTGAATCCCCTACATATTTCACCTCTGCCCTCTCAAAACATTTTACTATCTCCCTTTCAGCACAGAAGGATTTGGTAATTCCCATCAGAGAGATTCCTCTCTCTTCACATCTGCTCTTCAATATCTCTATATTGCTTTTTATTTTATATAAATCTATGGTGACTCTAGGATATCCCATCTTTCTCTTATTCACCTCGCCTTTTTATAAAATATATCATATAATAGTAACATATTCTTTAATCATTGTTAATTGGAAGGTGATTTTAATTATGAAAAGTGATATTCAAATAGCTCAGGCAGCTGACCTACTTAAAATTTCCGAAATTGCTAAGAAGATAGGTCTTGGAGAAGATGACTACGAAAATTATGGAAAATATAAAGCCAAGGTGGAACTTTCACTTTTGGATAAACTAAAGGATAGAAAAGATGGAAAGCTTATCCTTGTAACTGCAATTACACCAACTCCTGCTGGAGAGGGAAAATCTACAGTGACGGTAGGATTGACTCAAGCTCTAAATAAAATTGGGAAAAATTCTATTGCAGCACTTCGTGAACCTTCTCTCGGTCCAGTTTTTGGAATGAAAGGGGGAGCCACTGGTGGAGGATACTCTCAAGTTGTTCCAATGGAAGATATCAATCTTCATTTCACTGGAGATTTCCATGCTATCGGTGCCGCTCACAACCTTATAGCAGCTGCAATCGACAACCACATCACACAGGGAAATACTCTTGGAATTGATATCACTAAAATCTCTTGGAAAAGAGTTGTGGATATGAATGACAGAGCTCTAAGAAATATAGTTATTGGATTGGGTGGAAAGGCCAACGGTTTCCCAAGACAGGACTCCTACCAAATCACAGTGGCATCTGAAATTATGGCCGCTCTCTGTCTTTCTAATTCTCTTATGGAGTTAAAAGAAAAGATAGGGGATATGGTATTCGCTTACTCTCTCTCTGGAGCTCCATTAAAAGTTAAAGACCTTAAAGTCCAAGGGGCTGCGACTGCTCTTTTAAAAGATGCTATCAAACCAAATCTGGTACAGACTTTGGAAAATACTCCTGTCTTTATCCACGGAGGTCCCTTTGCAAATATTGCACATGGATGTAACTCAATTTTGGCGACTAAATTAGCTCTTAAACTTTCCGACTACGCTGTAACTGAAGCAGGTTTCGCAGCAGATTTAGGAGCTGAAAAGTTTTTAGATATAAAATGCAGAAAGGGAAATCTGACACCTGACTGCGTTGTGATAGTTGCCACTGTAAGAGCTCTTAAACATCACGGGAATGGAGATTTAAAATCTGGTCTTTCAAATTTAGATAAACATATTGAAAACATGAAAAAATTTGGACTTCCTGTTGTCGTAGCCATAAATAAATTCCTAAGTGATACTCCAGAGGAGTTGGAATTGATTGAGACGCACTGCAAAGAACTTTCTGTTCCAGTTGCACTCTGTGAAGTTTGGGAGAAAGGTGGAGCTGGAGGAGTGGAGCTAGCTCAGACTGTAATCGCTCAGATTGAAAATAATCCTACGAAGTATGCTCCTCTCTGCGAAGATTCTCTACCACTTAGAGAGAAGATAGAAAAAATTTCTAAGGAGATCTATGGAGCTGATGGAGTTGAATTCTCTCCAGTTGCTTCAAATATGCTGAATAAACTTGAGGAGCTTGGATATGGAGATCTTCCTATCTGTATGTCTAAAACTCAAAAGTCTATTTCAGATAACCCTAAACTTTTAGGTAGACCGACTGGATTTACTGTGAAAATTGATGAGATAAGACTTTCCGCTGGAGCTGGATTCGTTGTAGCTATGGCTGGAGGAATTATCGATATGCCAGGACTTCCAAAAGTTCCAGCTGCTGAGCATATAGATATAGATGAGAATGGAGTTATCTCTGGTCTTTTCTAAAAAATATCTTCAAAATAAAAGAGGAGAGTGGATCTCTGATCCCCCCTCCTTTTTTTTATTCTATATTTCCTTTTTCCCTTCAAGTGCTCTTAAAATTGT
>X1_Eurasian_Beaver__coassemble_88_pt1 | contig 14621 bp, 13 predicted proteins | sample X1_Eurasian_Beaver__metabat2_high_PE_007 | metagenome-assembled genome bin X1_Eurasian_Beaver
TATTTTCAGTACAAGAGATGGATATACAGAAAATGCTGATGGAATGGCAGGAATTCACGCTATCACTGGGGACCTTTACACTTCTAAATATACTCTACAGGTAGATAGAAACGAGTACAACACTGGAATAGCAAAAGCTGGACTTATAACTGAATGGCTCTATAAAAAATGGTGTTTTGCTTTAGACCTAGCCTACAGATATTACACTTCTGATTACAATTGTATAACAGGAACATATGTTGATGCTATGGATAGAGGAGAGAAAGTTTCCTTCCACAGTAGTAAACTGGATATGGGAAGAAGTGTGGGATATGTTACGGTAGGAGTGAACTACAAGATAACTGAAAGCTGGATAATAGGAACAGAATTCACAGGATACTACAGAGATAAGCAAGCAGGAAACCTTATGGGAGCCAACCTAACGTATAGATTTTAAAAAAAGAAAGCGTCTTGATTAGACGCTTTTTTTTATTGATAAGTTTTAAATTGTTGTGAAAAAAATTGCTCAAAAAAAAGGATATTGTAAAATTAAATTGAAAATAGTACCACGGAGCAAAAATTTGGGAGGTAAAGAATATGAATGGATTAAAAAAAATAATGGCATTATCTTTTTTACTTACGGGAGTTGTAGCAGTTGCAAATGATGCAAGTGTTAAATATCCAAATAATAACGTAGATGAGATAAATGCTAGACATATTCTTGATAGAGGATATCTCTATAATAGAAAAGCTGCTTTTATGAGACCATATGTAACGGAAGAAACTGTAACTTACGTTGCACCTGTAACTGATAAACCAGCTATCACTGAAAAAGGAAAAGAAGTTGTGCAAGTTGAGCCAACAATTATAGAAGAGGTTGTAAAAACTTATAAAAATTATAACAACCTTCAATTTGCTGAAGTGTTTGGAGACTGGGGAGCATACTCAGGTTCAGGGTCTAAATATCACTATGGAACTGCTGGGGTAACTGGAGCTACATTCCATAAGTTTGAACAATATCCAGAACTTATGGCTGGATTGGCATATGGATACGCTCACTCAAAAGTAAACTATAGAAATAGTCTTGGAAGTAATGAGAGATTAAATACTTTAGGATTAGATGGATTCCTAACTTGGACAAAAAATAATTGGCTGGCGACAGGGTCAGTTGGTTATGCTTGGACTAAACATAAATTGAATAGAAACTTCCTATACCAAGACCAAACTTTAGGAGGGAAAAAACATTTTGATTCTCACCAATGGAATATAGGTATGGAGTTAGGATATAACTACAACATTGACCCTACATTCTCAATTTATCCATATGCTGGTTTCGATTACATTTGGAGTACAAGAAATAACGACAGCTCTCACAACTTCTCCATAAAGAAAAGTGACTACGACACAGGAGTAGTAAAAGTGGGAACAATGGTTGAAAAACTTTATGGACCATGGACTGTTACATTGGACGCAGCATGGAAATATTACACTAAAGATTACAAAACTATAGATGGAAAAGCCTTTGAAGATAAAAGAACATTCAGAGGAAAACATATCGATATTGGAAAAAGCTTAGGATATGTTGGAGTAGGAGTAGACTATGCTGTTTCTCCTCAACTGTCAGTTGGAGTTGAATATGCTGGATATTACAGAACTAAACAATCTGACAGTCTATTCGGTGGAAACTTCACTTATAAATTCTAAGAGTGGATAAAAAAAAGAGAGATTTTTAAATCTCTCTTTTTTAATAAAATTTATTTATCATCATCCTCATCTTTTTCAGGAGTTTCAATTTCAGTAGGTTCTTGAGGTTCTAATGTAAATTTTTTTAAAAGTTCTCTAGAATAGAAACACATAATATAGACCTCCTCACTTCATATTTCTTTGATATAGTAAGGATACCCCTGAAAAATAGTTTTGTCAAGTTGGAGGGAAAAATAGTTTTTACTCAGTATATAAGAATAAGGATAAAGATTTTAGAATAGTTCTCAAGGAGGAAAATCATGAAAAAAATAATGTTATCAACCTTACTTCTTTTAACTCTTTTCACAGGATGTGCCTCTGTTGAAAGATATGCTAGCAGTCGTGATGGACAATATACACTAGGTGGGGCAGCTCTTGGAGCAGTAGCAGGTAACTTAATTGGAAAAAATACAGCAGGAACTTTAATCGGTGCAGGAGTCGGAGCGGTAGCTGGATACGCTGCAAATGAAATGACTAAATAGTTATGTAGAGAGGCCTCTGAGGGGGCTTCTTTTTTTGTTAAAATAAAAGGAAATACACATTTTTAAAGAAAAAAATTATATCACAAATTTAAAAAAATATGGGGGGGGGGGCATAAAAATGAGTACGAAAACTTCTGTCGCTCTGGGTATGATTGTTACCTTTTTAGTTTCGAGTGAGGTAGGTTATGGATATATAACAAGTGGACTCACTGAGATGGCAGAAAAATATTATTTTGATTTACATCCTGTAAATGGTGTAAAACCTGAGATAGATTCTTCTACCTATCCAACTTTTAGTCAGGAGTTTAGGGTATGGCAAAAGGATTCTCAAGGCGCAACACATTTTGTTACAAGTGTAAATCAAAATAATCCCAGTCAATTTCTTCCCAATCAAAGTGGAGTAAATTATAATCATGGACTTTGGATAACTGCTACGGTTCCAGATACAAACTATGGAATAAATTTGGCAGATATTTATCATGAGAGTAGTAATGAAAGTTATGGATTGGCAATCATGTCTACAACCGGACCGATTGTCTATACAAACTCTGGAAAAATTATATCGGAAGGGGATAACAGTGTGGGCGCCATGATAAATAGTGTGGATGCCGAAAAAACTTTTATCAACAATGGCTATATCTATGGAAAAGATTATTCAATAACTCTATATGGTACGAGTGTTTTAAATAGAAATAATCTTTATGCTACTAACAATGGAGTATTGGAGGGGGATGTTGGAATTTTTACAGACAACACTGGACAGGCAATACTCTCTAACTATGGAACAATAAATGGAGATGTTAGAATAACCCCAGGAGAACATATTTCAGCGAAAGGATATGTCTACAACTATCCAGGTGGAGTAATAAATGGAAATGTGAGAATTTCTGGAAACTTGGTGCTAGATGCTCCTTCGAGCAGTGATATAGCTGGAGAGGGTTCATCTACATTGAATAATTACGGTGGAACAATAAATGGAGATATCTGGCTATATGGTGGAGAAAAGGGGTATATGACCAGTGAGGAGGTAAAACTTCAAAATGCTGATGGTGGAATAATAAATGGAAATGTAATAGCAATTACAAAGGACCCATCTGTTCAAGGTGCTGTGGAGATGACGACAGTTCACAATATTGATTCCACTATAAATGGAACTCTTTTTGCTGTAGGAAGATACGTACAGATTTGGAATTTCTCAACAGGAATTTCAGCAACAGATGCGACTATAGGTGGGACTTATGACAGTGGAAGAGCTGACTATGGAATGGTGGGAATGTACAATGCCACAGTTGACAACTATGCCACTGTCGACAATGAAGGAGATTATGGAATGGTTGCCTTTGAAGAGGGAGCTCTTGCCAACAACTATGGAATTATAAAAAATGGGTTGTCAGATAAGGGTGGAAACTATGGAATGGCAGCATTAGATGGTGGGGACGTTGAAAACTATGGAACTATCCAAAATACTGCCGACTATGGAATGGTCGCCTCTGACGCAGTTGGAGATATAGCTATCTCAATTGCAACAAATACAAAGAATGATTATTATACAGGAGTGGTAAAAAATTTAGGAAACTATGGAATGGCTGCTCTGGAAAATGGAATTATAATCAATGAAAGTCTAATTCAAAATGGAAAAAATGCTGGAATGATTGCCTCAGAAAGTGAGTCTTACGCCTTTAACACTGGAACAGTTTCGAACTTAGGAGATGATGGAATGGTTTCCAGAGATGGGGGTAGAGTCTATAACGATGGTCTAATTTCTAACCTTGGAGATGTTGGAATGTATGTTGGAACAGGCTCAGAGGGATATAACAGAGGAACAATTCAAAATCAGGGAAATATTGGAGTTTATGTAAATGGATATTTTGTAAATCTTGGAGGTACTATCGACCCGCAGAATAAAGATGGAGATGAATATACCTATGCAATTGTAGGTGGAGTAAAAAATGGAACGGTTGCCTTGATGAGTACAGACGAGACAAAAGTTTATAATCCAATTCCAAACTCTAACGCAGTTATTGTAAATACAGATGGATTAAATATACTTCAGTTGGGAGCAATCAAAGAGGGAGCTCAGTCAGAATTGAACTCTTCGAGTGCTTTTTTCAACTGTCTGCTTGGAAGTAGTTACCTCAGAGAGGCAGCTAAAAAAACAAAAGATAGTGTTGATATGAATATAGCTTCCCCACCGATATCTAGTACTTGGACAATAAATGGAACCCATATTTTACTGGGGGCAGAATCTCTCTGGGAATTAAATCCGACACTAGCTACGATGTTAAAAGGGGATAGAACTTTCTTGGACACAGATTTAGTTGTTGGAAAAGATGCAGGGATTACTTTCATAATGGGAAGAAATGAAAATAATCAGTTGACCACTCCAGTAATAGTGGCAAATTCCTATACGGCAAAAGAGAGTTCACATATCAATATGGTTTTGGATGCGGCCTTTATAACTAGTGAGAATAGAATATCTTTCAGAATGGCCAAGGTAAATCAAAGTTTTGGAGATTGGAGTGTACCAACGACTATTACTAAAGATGCTGACACCACTGTAACGACAGTATACTCACTAGAGGAGGCTCTGCTAAATGGAATGAATACTCAGACCTCTTCAGCTGGAGCAAATTGGGTAGCTCACCATGAGTTTGATTCGGAAGGAAACCTATATCTAATCTATGATAGAATACCTGAGTCAAAGAATGACACAACGGATACGACGACACCATCTGACTCCTCTTCAGGAACAAGTACGACAACACCGTCAGATTCATCTACGTCTACCGATTCAAGTAGTTCCACTTCTCCATCTCCTTCAACTTCCACCTCTTCTCCGACTCAAGTGGAAACTCCAATGGAAGTTGTAACTACAACTCTTCCATACACACCAGATGACCCGGCACCAGGAGGATATGGAGAAGCAAATATGTATCCACATTCAAACTTAGATATAGTAAATACTTTGAATATTTTGAATAAAGGTTATCACTATGCTAGAGATGCAGCACTATTGGGAAATAAAAATCTTCAATATGGAGAAATCTTTGGAGAGTGGGGAGATTACTCTGGAACTGGAGCTAAGTATAGCTATGAATCGGAGGGAGTAACAGGAGCGACATTCTTCAAATTTGAAAATTATCCTAATTTGACGGCAGGTTTCTCGTATGGATATGCTCACTCTAAAGTAAATTATAAAAAATATAAGGGTAGCTTAGAAAAATTGGATACCTTAGCACTGAATGGATTTTTGAGTTGGAACAGAGGTAACTGGTTAGTAACTGGAGCCATAGGATATTCTTGGACACGACATGATTTGAAGAGAAATTTTACCGACTATGACACTCAATACATTTTGGCTATAAAAGAGCTAGGGCCTATCACTAGACACGCTTCAAAAAAATTTAACTCCAATGAGTGGACAATAGGATTAGAGACAGGATATCTCTTCCAAAAAGATTCTAGAATTTTCTATCCATATATCGGAGCTGATTATACATTTAGAATAAGAGATGGATATAGCGAAAAGGCTGATGGATGGGCAGGAATTCGTGCAGTAACAGGGGATATGGTAGTTGAAAAGTATACTCTAAAAGTGGATGAAAATAAATATGATACTTGGATAATAAAAGTTGGAGCGATGTTTGAAAAACAATATGGAAGATGGGGTGTTCTAGTCGATGCAGGTTGGAAATATCACTTCTCAGACTACAACTATATAAAAGGAAAATTTATAGATGCCTTGGATAGGGGAGAGAATGTAAAATTTAGAAGTAGTAAATTGGATATAGAGAAAGCTGTAGGATATGCAACTGCCGGAGTAGCCTATAAAGTCAATGACAAATGGTCGGTGGGAGTAGAATATAGCGGATACTTTAGATCACAAGAGATATCAAATAGATTTGGAGCTACATTCATCTATAAATTTTAAAATTTTAAAAAAAAACAGCCAGAGTTTAAATTTAAACCTCGGCTGTTTTTTACTTTTATTATTTAAGTGTTATTTGTCCTTCAGCTAAACTTTCTATTACAGCAAGTGATTCAAGTCTGATTCCATGTTCTTCTAAAACTTTAGAACCCTCTTGGAATCCTTTTTCAATTACAATTCCAACTCCAACTAAATCAGCTTTGGCTTGATGAAGAATCTCTTTAAGACCCAAGACAGCATTTCCCATTGCAAGGAAATCATCGACAATAAGAACCTTATCCCCCTCTGATAAAAACTCTTTAGAAACGCAAACAGTGTAGTCAGTTTGTTTTGTAAAAGAGTGGATTGAGGCCACATAAGAATCATTCATCGTGGAAGGTTTTTTCTTTTTAGCAAAAACTAATGGAACATTGAAAGCATAAGCAGCAGCAGGTCCTACAGCAATACCAGAAGCCTCAATAGTCAGGATTTTGTTTATTCCGCAATCTTTAAATCTGTTGTAGAGTTCCTTTCCTACTTCGATCATAAGTGTAGGATCAATTTGATGATTGAGAAAACTATCCACTTTTAAAATAGAAGGACCAAGTGCTATACCTTTCTCCGTGATCATCTCTTTTAGTAGTTTCATTTTTTTATACCTCCAATAAATATTTTTTCTGCTGTAATTGGTAGAGAACGCACTCTTACTCCTGAAGCTCTAAAGACAGCATCTGCTATTGCTGGGGCAGGAGTGTTTATGACAATTTCTCCGATTGATTTTGCTCCAAATGGACCAGTTGGTTCATTTGAAATATGAAATTGAACATCGATATTTCCAATATCTTTTCTAGATGGAATTTTATATTGCATTAAGGTATCATTTAAAACTTTTCCATTTTTCTTATCATACTGTATATCTTCAAATAAGGCAAGCCCAATTCCTTGAACTGTTCCTCCTTCTACTTGAACTCTAGCAAGATTTGGACTGATGACCGTTCCACAGTCTACGACGGAAAGGTAGTTTAGTAGTTCGATCTCTCCTGTGAAGGTGTCAACTTCTACTTCAGCAAATCCTGCTATGAATGGTGGCGGTGAATTTTCTCCACCCCAAGTTCCTGTTACAGTGATTTGCTCCATCCCTTCAAAAGAGACAGCTCTCCAAGCTAACTCTTTCAAAGAAACTTTATCTTCGGGAGCATTCAATCTCTCACGGAGCTCTCTAATTTTTTGATTCATTTTATTTGCTGCAATTATAACGGCATTTCCTGAGACATATGTTCCACTGGAAGCATATGCTCCTGGGTCATATGGAGAAATATCTGTATCTACTGAATGTAAAGTAATTGAAGTGAGAGGAACATTTAAGATTTCAGCGGCCATCTTTGAAAGTGTTGTATCACTTCCTTGACCCATATCAGTAGCTCCGACAAAGAGTGTAAACTCTCCAGAGTCATTTAATTTTAAAGTGGCAGCAGCAGTATCTACCCCGCCAATTCCAGAACCTTGCATAGTTACAGCCATTCCAGCAGCTCTAACCTTTCCATTTCCCATATCTCTTCTTCTGCTTTTTTCTCTCCAGTTGAATTGTTCTTTTCCAATTGCCATACATTTTTTTATATTTCCACTGACTGTTGTCCAGTTGCAATCTACAAGATTTTTTTCTCTGAGTTCAGTTGGGTCAATATTTAACTCATGGGCTAATTCATTGAGGGCAGACTCTAGAGCAAATGTTCCTTGAGTTGCTCCGTAACCTCTAAAGGCACCAGCTACCATAGTATTGGTATAGACAATATCAGCAGAGAATCTCATGGGAACTTTCTCATAGAGTGGGAAAGTTTTATATGCCACAAGTGGAGTAACTGTGGAAGCGTGCTCTCCATAGGCACCAGTGTTAGAAAGGACTTTTATATCGATTGCTTTGACCTCTCCATTTTTATTTGCTCCTATTTTTATATCCAATCTCATGGCGTGTCGAGAAGTTGCACAGGTATGAGCCTCTCTCCGAGTGAAAACAATTTTAGAAGGTTTTCCTGTTTTCATTGTTACAAAAGCTGGATAGATTTCAGATGATACTGTCTGTTTAGCTCCAAATCCTCCACCAATTCTAGGCTTTATAACTTTTATTTTGCTAGGAGGCAGCTCCAAAGCTCTAGCGAGGTGTCTTTTCACATGGAAAGGAACTTGAGTGGAAGTTGTAACAACAAGTCTACCGTTTGAATCTAGATGACAGCTTGTTCTTTGAGTTTCCATCATGGCTTGTATTTGAGGCTGTGTATAATATCTTCTTTCAAAAATTATTTCGCTTTGCTCAAATCCTTCATCTACTCCCTCCTTCTCTTGGAAATATTTAGAGACGATATTTCTTTCTCTCTCCATTCCAATATCCCAGTTGAGGTGAACCTCTTCAGGATGCACAACGGTTGGATTGTCTATTGCCTTTTCAAAATCTAGAACTGGCTCAAGGAGTTCATATTCTACCTTGATTAATTTCATTGCTTTTTCAGCTGACTTTTCAGAATCAGCAGCGATTAAAGCCACTGCATCTCCAACATATCTGACATATTCATCTAAAATTCTTCTATCATATGGAGATGGTTCGGGATAGCTCTGTCCTGCCAGTGTAAATCTAGTTTGAGGAGTGTCCAGATGGGTGAAGATTGCCTCGACCCCTGGGACTTTAGAAGCTATTTTTGTATCTATAGATTTTATTTTGGCAAAGGCATGTGGAGAACGCAATATTTTTACTATGAGAGTATTATTATTTAGATTGAGGTCATCTGTATAGAGTGCCTGACCTGTTACAATACTAATAGCATCAATTTTTTGGGTTGTATTAGAAATTATCTTACTCATTTACAGCTGTTCCCTCCAAATATTTTTTTATTGCTCTAAGTTGAGAAACATAACCACTACAACGGCAAAGATTTCCAGCCATATAGTGAGCAATATCTTCATCAGTTGGATTTTCTAATTCTCTTTTCATTGCAAGAACTGTCATAGTGTAACCAGGAACACAGTAACCACACTGTTCTGCTCCCTCTTCCGCCATATATTTTGCAAACTTAGTTGCCTCATCTCTCAAGGCTTCTAAAGTAGTTATATTTTTTCCAATAGCTCGAACAGCCAGAGTACTACAAGAGAGAACGGGCTTATTGTCGACCCAAACAGTACAAAGACCACAGGCTCCTGTATCACATCCCCTTTTCACACTGAGATATCCAGCTTTTCTAAGTGTATCCACCAAATATTCATCAGCTGAAATTAAAAGTTCTCGTTTTCTTCCGTTTATCGTAGCTGTAAAAATCATCTCTATAATACCTCCCCAAGTGCTTTGATAAGAAGAGCTTTAGCCATTCCTCTTCTATACTCTTCAGAGCCACGTAAATTGGAATTAAAATCCAATTCAGAAACTAATAGGTCACAGATGATATCGTAGTTGATTGTATCTTGAGAGCTATCTAGATACTTCATAGTTCTATATGCAAGCTTTGCTCTTGCAGGTCTAGCTCCCACAGAAATTTTAAATTTTCCATTTTCGTTTTTGCTCAGAGAAAGATTTAAAATTGCGTAGTCAGTTTTACTCTTTCTGATAGATTTGAATGAGGTATTTAAGTTTTCTTTTTTTATTTTTATTTCAACAAGTATATCTCTACGAATTTCCTCTTCATCTAAAAATTTTTCCAAAGAGATTTCGCCAAATTTATAGAGTACAACAGTTGTATCTAGAGAGAGAAGGGCTGTTATTAAATCTGAGAAGCCATATTTTGAAAATACAGTTGCTCCAACAGTAACATTTCTTCTGAATTGGACACCTAAAATTGATTTAATTGAATTTGGGATTACTCCATCGAAATAAAAATTTAAAAGTGGGTCCGTTTCCAATTCTCTAAAATTAGTCATTGCTCCAATGTGGATATAATCTCTTTCCTCTTTTATATATGAAAGAGGAAGATTGGAGAGGTCAATAGCAGTATTGTAATTCATATTTCCCATTCTTAAATAGGAAGTACCTCCGAGAATTAAATTTTTCTTACTCTTTAAAAGTTCGGTATAAGCATTCTCCAGAGATGTAGCCAAAATATAATTATTGAAACTGAACAAAATAGCTCCTCCTTTATAGAAACACCTCAGGAGTTTTATTTTCCTGAGGTGCATTTTTAATTTCTAACGACTTCTTTTAAGTTTGCTGGAAGAATTAGGTTTAGTATAACTGCGATAGTTCCTGATACAACGATACCAGAACCAGCAAATATCAATTTTATTCCCTCTGGAAATGCATTGAGTACTTCAGGAACATTCCCAAGACCATATCCAAGCCCAAGAGAAACTGCTAAAATTATTGAATTTCTACCTGTAAGAGGTTCTTTTGTAATTAAGTTTATACCACTGATAGAAATCATAGCAAAAATCATAACTAAACTTCCACCGATAACACTTGCAGGAATTACAGAGAAAATAGCACCAATTTTTGGAAAAAATGCTCCAACTACTAAGAACATAGCTCCAACAGCTACTACAAATCTACTCATAATTTTTGTCATTGCGATGATACCAGTATTTTGACTGAATGAAGTAGTTGGAAGAATTGAGAAGCAAGCCGCTAAGGCACTTCCTAATCCATCTGCTATAATTCCACCTGAAAGTTCTCTGTCAGTTGGTTCTCTGTCTGCCCCTCCCATTGTTACCCCTGACATATCTCCAACAGTTTCTACTGCTGAAACGATATACATAAGTATCATGGCTAGGATTGCATCAGTGTGGAATGCAAAGTTGAACAGCATCGGTTTTGGTAGATAGATTAAATCAGCCTGAGCAACAGGAGTAAAGTCAACTTTTCCTAATGCCATAGCTACGATAAATCCTACTATCGTACCGATGAAAACAGAACCTGTACTTGTGATTCCACTAGTGAATTGATTGAAGTAAACCATTGTGATTAATACTACAGTTGCTATCACTAAGTTCGAGATAGAGCCAAAATCTGCCGCACCGATTCCTCCGGCAAAGCTTTGAATACCTACTGGAAGAAGAGAAAGTCCAATCGAAAGAACTACAACTCCTGTAACTATAGGTGGGAAAAATTTTCTAACCTTCTTGATAACTGTTCCAAGACAAGCTTCAAATAGTCCACCGACAAGAGCGGCACCGAGGACACCTTCATAACCATATTTAAGTCCAATACTAATCGCTACTGGAACAAAAGAAAAGTTTGTTCCCATAACAATTGGGAGTCTAGCTCCAACTGGACCTATTGAGTAGGCTTGAACGAGAGTGTTGATCCCAGCTACAAACATTGTAGCTTGAACTAAAAACGTTTTCGTCTGCGATGTCATATTCAAAACACCAGCTACTATTATTATAGGGGTGATGTTGCTGACAAACATTGCAAGAATATGTTGAAGACCTAAAGGTAGAGCTTCCTTCAAAGATGGAACACCATCAACGTGGTAAGGGGACCTGTTTCTCATTCGATATTACCTCCTAAGAATTTTGACTCATAATATCAAAATAAAAATGGGGTTATTTTCTCCCCATAAGTGAAAAGAAAATAACCCCTATATTAGTGGCTACAATATTTCACTCATAGCAGTTAATTTAAGGTTAACCGTAGAAACTTCCGACCATATTACGGATATATATGAGCATTTAAATTTAATCTATGTGTAATGTGATAATACACTAAATTTTTTTTTGTGCCAACTAAATTTTTTTAATTCTGAGTGTACTTTTTCTTCTTCTCTTTAAAATGAGCCTATCATATAGGAATAATATTCCAAAAGTTAAGAAAAGAGCAGAAAAACTAAAGATAATAGAAATTTCTTCACTCTTATTTAAAAAGCTACCTAAGAGATATCCCAAAACCATTGCAGCAATTGGCAAAATATAGACAAGCACGGCAGCTTGCATAATTTCACTCGTCTCTATTTCAAAAGTGATAAGGTCTCCCACTTTCACCTCTTCATCTATAGTAAAAACATCTTCACGGCTAATCTTAGAAGATTCACTGCACCCTGAACAGTGAGAGCAAGCAGATTCTTTATAGATTTGAACTCGCACTCTTCCATCTTTTTCGACTGCTTTAACAATTCCTGTATTGACCATAATCCACTTCAACCTCCTTTGAATTAGATGATAGCACATTCTATACTTCTTGAAAACTAAAATTTTCTGTGTTAAAATGTCAGTAAAACTTGAAAGGGACTGAAAATATGAATAGTTATTTGGGAATAAATGGGTATATACTTCTGGGTTTTGTTGTGTTAAATTATTTAATACTTTTAACTGAAGATCGAAGTGAAAGAATACTGAGAAAATTGAGACTAGCGGCGCTATATTTATTTATAATGTCAGGTTTTTATCTCTATTATTTAGTAAGATTTCATATGGACAGTTCATCTCAAGACCTTTTGATGAGAGAGTTATTTTATAAGTGGAAGATGGGAACCGTGGGAACGTATCTTTTCTACATGGCTACTACTTCAGAGTATCTTTACGCTATAATGGGAGGTCTGGCTTTTTTACTGCTTCTAATTATATCCTTTTTCAGTATAAGAGAGATAAGAATTGCTAGAAGAAAACATAGAAAACGAAAGCTAGAGAAAAAGAAAGAGATGGAATTAGAAACCCAAAGAGCTATTAAAGAACAACTACAAAAAGTTGAAAAGGAAAAACTGGAAAAGGTTGAAAAGGCTAAAGATGAAGAAATAAGAAACATGGTGGATAAAATTTTTCCCAATGGAGTTCCTGAGAACTACAATGGTGAAAAGTTAGATACTCAGATATAAATATAATATGAGGTGAAAATAATTGAAAAAAAGATTGGGAAAAATCTTTGGAATATTTTCCGATGATTTAGGAATAGATTTAGGTACAGCAAATACACTCATATGTATGAAGAATAAGGGCGTTATTTTAAATGCCCCCTCTGTTGTAGCTTTTAACACTAAAACAAAGAAAATTTTGGAAGTTGGAGAGAGAGCTAAATTGATGATTGGAAAAACTCCAAATCATATAGAGGCTGTGAGACCCCTTCAACATGGAGTAATCGCTGACTACGAATTGACAGAAAAAATGTTAAGAGAATTTTACAAGATGATCAATACAAATAAATTTCTATCAAGCCCTAGGGTAGTTATCTGTGTTCCAGCAGGAGTTACTCAAGTTGAAAAAAGAGCTGTTATAGATGTAACTCGTGAAGCAGGAGCAAGGGAAGCCTATTTGATAGAGGAGCCTATGGCCGCAGCTATAGGAATGGGACTAAATATTTTTGAACCTGAAGGGAATATGGTAGTAGATATCGGCGGTGGAACTAGTGAGATAGCTGTAATATCTTTAGGTGGAATAGTTAGAACAAGCTCTTTAAAAGTAGCAGGAGATAAATTTGACGGTGTTATCATAGATTATGTGAGACAAAAACATAATCTTTTAATAGGAGAGAAGACAGCTGAAGAGATAAAAAAAGCTGTTGGAGCTGCTATTGAATTAGATGAGGATATCACTGTTGAAATAAGTGGAAGAAATATTTTAAATGGACTTCCTAAAAATGTTGTAATCTGTTCGGCAGAAATAAAAGAAGCGATAAGTGACCTGCTACAACAGATAATTGAAGAAATAAAAGTTATATTAGAAAAAACTCCACCAGAGCTAGCAGCAGATATTAAGAGAAAAGGAATTTGCTTAGCAGGAGGAGGAGCACTTCTGAGAGGAATTGATGTAAAAATTGCAGATAGCTTGGGGCTGAGAGTTTGGATAGCAGAGGACCCATTGAATGCTGTAATTGATGGGCTTCAAATTGTATTAAAAGAGTTTGACCAGTACAGTAAAGTTTTAATTTCTCAAGAGGTAGATTATTAAAAGAGAGTATCCTCTTTGGAGGAACTCTTTTTTTATGAGGATGAAAGGTAGATTATGAGAAGTGAATTGGAATTAAAAAAAGAGATTGAAGCTATTCTCCTTCTAGGAGGGGATGAGATCAAGATAAGAGAGATAGCAAAATTTTTTAATCTCTCTTTGGAAAAAACTCTAATGATATTGGAAAAATTAAAATTTGAAAGAAGAGAAACTGGAATCAATATCGAAATTTATGAAGAGTCAGTCTATCTAGTTACAAATCCACAATGTGGAGAGAGTGTAAATAAATTTTTCCAACAGGAAGCTAAACCGAAAAAACTTTCTGGTGCAGCACTGGAAACACTTTCAATTATTGCTTACAACCAACCAGTTACAAAAAGTGAAATTGAAAGTATAAGAGGAGTGTCAGCTGATAGACTTTTGATTGTTTTGGAAGAAAAAAGATTTGTAGAGATACTTGGAAAGAAAGAGAGTGTGGGGCGTCCGAATCTCTATGGAGTAACGGATAAATTTTTAAGTTATTTGGGAATATCATCTTTGGAAGAACTACCAAATTATATTGAGATAAAGGAAAAGAGAGATGGAAGAAATTAGAATTAATAAATACCTAGCAAGTTTAGGAGTTGCTTCAAGAAGAGAAATAGATAGATATATCGAAG
>X1_Eurasian_Beaver__coassemble_95_pt1 | contig 14393 bp, 15 predicted proteins | sample X1_Eurasian_Beaver__metabat2_high_PE_007 | metagenome-assembled genome bin X1_Eurasian_Beaver
CTATAAACCTTACTCTCCATCTTATCCCCTTCTAAAACTCTAAAAGAAGTTTTTCCAACTCCTTCATCTCATCTCTTTTCTCAATCGCCTTTTCAAAGTTGAGTTCAGCTGAAAGTTTTGAAATCTCCTTTTTAAGTTTTAATATCTCTTTTTCAATATCCTCAGTAGAATTAAACTGTCTCTTACTATTGTCTCGTTCAATATCTTCCATATCGACACCATAATCAAAGTTCAATACCTCTTCAGATATCTCTCTAACTACTGATTTTGGATCTATATCATTTTCTAAATTGTACTCGTTTTGAATTCTTCTTCTCCTATTTGTCTCCTCAATTGCCTCGTGCATTGACTTGGTAATAACATCTCCATAGAGAATTACTCTTCCATCCACATTTCTCGCTGCTCTTCCTATTGTCTGAATGAGTGACCTTCTACTACGTAGGAATCCTTCCTTGTCCGCCTCTAAAATTGCAACCAACGCAACCTCTGGAATATCCAATCCCTCTCTCAGCAAATTTATTCCAACCAGTACATCAAACTCTCCCTTTCTGAGTCCACGGATTATTTCAATTCTTTCCAACGTATCTATATCTGAGTGCATATATCTCACTTTCACCCCAAGACTTTGATAGTACTCTGTGAGTTGCTCCGCCATCTTTTTAGTAAGAGTTGTAACCAGAACTCTCTCTCCTTTTGCAGCTCTATCTCTTATCTCATCTAACAGGTCGTCCACTTGATTCTCTGTCTTTCTCACTTCCACTTTTGGGTCAATGATTCCTGTCGGTCTTATCACCTGTTCAGCTAAATTTTTACCACTTACCTCCAACTCAAAATCTCCAGGAGTGGCAGAGACATATACAGTCTGCCCAGCCTTTTCTCTGAACTCTTCAAATCTTAGAGGTCTGTTATCCAAAGCAGCTTTCAATCTAAATCCATTTTCAACTAGAGTCTCTTTTCTAGCTCTATCTCCATTGTACATTCCTCTAATCTGTGGAACCCCAATGTGAGACTCATCTATGAAGAGTAAAAAATCCTCTGGAAAGTAATCTAACAGTGTATTAGGCGTTTCTCCTGGCTGTTTTCCTGCCAAATATCTGGAATAATTTTCTATCCCCTTGCAGTAACCAATCTCTCCAATCATCTCTAGGTCATACTCTGTCCTCTGTCTGAGTCTCTGAGCTTCCAAAAGTTTTCCGCTGTTTTCAAAGGCTGCGACCTCCCTCTCCATATCGCTCCTTATCTCTTCCATGATCCTAGCCACATCTCCCTCCTCTGTGAGGTAGTGAGTAGCTGGATAGATCACTATTCTTTCCAGATTTTTTCTGACCTTTTTCCCAGTCAAAACATCTATTTCAGAGATGCTCTCCAAATCCTCTCCAAAATATTCCAATCTGTAAGCTGTCTCCATATAACTTGGGTAGATATCTATTACATCCCCTTTTATTCTAAACTTTCCTCTGTCAAAGCCAGTATCATTTCTCTCATAACGTAATGAGATCAATTTTTCAATTAGCTTCCTTCTATTATATCCTGTTTTTAAATCTATTGGTATACTCATTTTTTTGTATATCTCTGGAGACCCTAATCCATAAATAGCTGATACAGATGCCACAATTATTACATCTCTTCTGTTGATAATTGCAGCCGTAGCGGCATTTCTCAATTTATCTATCTCCTCATTGATAGCTGAGTCCTTTTCTATATATGTATCTGTCGAAGGGATATATGCCTCTGGTTGGTAGTAGTCATAGTATGATACAAAATACTCCACGGCGTTTTCTGGAAAAAATTTTTTATACTCTGCATAGAGTTGTGCCGCTAGGGTTTTATTTGGAGCCAGTATAAGAGCAGACCTTCCTGTCTCCTTTATCACGTTTGCTATTGTAAATGTTTTTCCTGAACCAGTTACCCCTAAAAGAGTCTGATCCGTCTCACCCATTTTTATTCCTTCACTCAATTTTTTAATTGCCTCAGGTTGATCTCCTGTCGGTTTATATTTAGAATGGAGCTTAAACATATTTTTTACCTCCCTAAAAAAATGAGGAGACTTATATAAGTCCCCTCTCCATTATATCACTATTTTAATATTCTTCAGACCATCTTCTATGATGCGCTATTTTCTCTTTGTGACCAGTTTCCTCTCCATATCCCTCAAGCAGGTGTTGGATAATTGATAAAACTTTTTTTGATTTTGAAATTTGAGCAATTTGCTCAGCTGTTCTTTGCGAGTTATTTTTGATATCTAAGTCTCCTCCATATTGAAGTAAAAGTTCAAATATCTCATCGGCATCCTTGTCTGCTGCCACGTGAAGAGGTGTATTTCCCTTTCTGTCTCTCGCGTTAGGATCTGCTCCTCTTTCAATTAAAAAATCCACGAACTCATATTTGTTTAAAGATACAGCGTGGTGTAATAGTGTTTGCCCATTTACATCACAAATCTCTAAATCCTCTAGCTCTAAATTTTCCTCAAAAAGATTTAAGTCGTCCTGCTTTAATAATTCTAAAACTTCCATTTTCACACTCCGTTATATTTTTCAAGAAAAAGTGGTTCCTCCACAATAAATTTGCATTTTTTTCCTTTTTGAGCTTCCACCAAGACAAGATTGGCATCTCTTCCCTCAGAATAATATACAAATTTGACCCTCTGCAGTGAAAATCCATTTTTCTCCATTGCTTTTGCTATATCCAAGAATCTATGACTTCTATGCACGAGAAAAAATTTTCCTCTAGGCTTTAAAAGTCTCTTGGCATTTTCAACCAACTCTTCCAGTGTCAATTTTACCTCATGTCTGGAAATGAGTTTGGCCTCATCTAAGTTTTGTTTTTTTCCATCTAGCTCCATGTAAGGTGGATTTGAAATAATATAGTCAAAGCTGTTTCCCTCTTTCAGCTCCTTCACATCCCCAACCAAAATTCTTACATTCTCTTCCAGATGATTTAAAATGAGATTTCTTTCAGCCAATTTTGCTGTTTCCTCTTGTATCTCAATACCAGTTATATCCCAATTTCCTTTTTTTTTCAATAACAGAATTGGAATAATACCGTTACCTGTTCCTATATCTAACACTTTCCCAGATTTTTGTTCTTTAAAGAAATCTGCTAAGATAACCGGATCTACCGAAAATCTAAATCCACTCTTTTTCTGAATCAGATGATATCCATCTCCCAAAGAGGTCAAGTCCTCATCTATACCTATATCTTCAATCATTCTACTACTCTTTCTCCAACTGCTTTTTATGTTGAAGCTCCTCTTTAGTCAATTCATTTTGTAATTTCTTAGCTTCTTTTCTGTTAAATTTTACCTCTTCCAAATCCAATTTTAGAAGTCCTTTTCCTTCAATTTCAGCATAGAGGAATCCATTTAATGGGCTGATACTTACAACTTTTCCATCCCCTTTTGCCGTCTTGATACTTTGATTTACAGCTGGATAGTTTCTCAGGGCTTCCTCATACTGCTGATACTCATAGTTTATACAGCAGAGAAGTCTTCCACACACTCCAGATATTTTGGCAGGATTTATAACTAGCCCTTGATCCCTTGCCATCTTTATCGAAACTGAGTCAAATTTATTTATAAAGGTTCTACAGCAGAGCTCTCTTCCACATACACCAATGTTTCCAAGAATTCTAGCCTCATCTCTCACTCCAATTTGACGCAATTCAATTCTAAGTTTAAAGATATTTGCCAAATCTTTTACCAACTCTCTGAAGTCTATCCTTCCTTCAGCTGTAAAATAAAATATAAGTTTTGATCTGTCAAAAGTATATTCAGTTTTTATAAGTTTCATAGGAAGCTTATAATGAATTATCTTCTCTTTGCAAACCTGCTGAGCATACTCCGCTTCTTTCTTCAAACTCTCATATTTTTTTATCTCCTCTTCAGATGCCTTTTTAATTACAGGCTTAAGAGGAAGTACTAAAAGTCTCTCAGGAAGTTCCATAGCTGTTGCATAGATAACTCCCATCTCCTGCCCTCTAGCAGTATCTACAAGGACCTTCTCCCCTTTTATGTAGACAGTGTCATCTGTGACTTCAAAATAATATCTCTTCTTAGTTATCTCGAACATCACTCCGACAACTTTATATTTTTTCTCTTCAACTACCTCTTCGACTATCTCTACAGTTTCAACAGTCTCAACGGTTTCTCTATTTTTTTCTATTTCTTCCATTCATTCCTCCTAGTAATCCAGCAGTCCCTCCTCTAAAAAACTAAAATAGGAATCTCTGGTTATTATTATATGCTCCAAGAGTCGCAAGCCGACCTCTTCAAAAACTATTTTCATGCTATTTGTCAGCTCTATATCTTTTTTAGAGGGTTGCAAATTCCCCGAAGGGTGATTATGAGCGAAGATTATGGACCTAGCCTCGTGCAGAAATGCCTCCCTTATTATCTCTCTTGGATAGATTGTACTTCTGTCCAATGTTCCTTGGAAGAGGACAACATCGCCAATCAGATGGTTGGCACTGTCCAAGTAGAGGACCTTAAACTCCTCTCTTCCAGAAAATCCAATATCACTTCTCAAATAATTTATCAGATCACTCTTTCCACCAATCGAAGTCAAATCTCTAGGGTTATTGCTCTTACTAAGCTCTCTGTGATCTCTCTGAAAAAATATTTTGACCAAGTCTCCAATGACATTCAGAAGAATCCCACTGTTTTTTCCCAACCCCTTTATCTTTTCTAGTTCACGTATATCAGCCTTCAAGACATCCTCTACCTTCTTGTATCTCTTCATCAACTCTTTGGCAATAGGTTTTACATCTTTTCTTGGCACGCTATAAGTGAGCAATAACTCCAATATTTCATAATCTTGAAAACTATGGATCCCTGTCTTTTCATATCTTTCCCGTAGACGCTTACGATGTCCTGCTCTATCTGCATCTTGTTCCATCGCTACCTCCCTAAGATATTGTAGACCTCCTCAACCGTTCTCATTCTCTTTACTATTTCTAGAGCGGCTTCTATCATTGGATATGTCAAGACTGCACCTGTTCCCTCTCCCAGTCTCATATTCATATCTAAGAATGGAGTCAATCTTAACTCTTCCATAACTGTTTTCATACCTGGCTCTTCACTCATATGAGTGGCAATCATATAATCCCTAGCCTTAGGATTTAATCTATAGGCAGCCAATGCAGCCACACTGGAGATGAAACCATCTATCAATATGGGCTTTCTACACATAGCTGCTCCCAAATAAAATCCAACCATACACGCTATGTCCAAGCCTCCCACAGCTGCCAAAACTTCAATGACATCGAGTTCCTGAGTTCCATAACGTTCACTTGTTTCCAATATTATATTTTTTTTCTTTTTAAGACCTTCATCAGAAAGTCCTCCTCCCCTTCCGACAATCTCATGGATATCCCTTCCAGTGAAGGCATAGAGTACAGCAGAACTTGTAGAGGTATTTCCTATCCCCATCTCTCCATTGGAGAAGATATCGTACTCTTTGGCATTGATTGTGATGCAGTCTATTCCGACCTCTATGGCACGGACACACTCAGTCACACTCATTGCCCACTCCTCCATAAAGTTGTTAGTTCCCTGCTTTATCTTTCTTCTCAAAAGATTTGGATACTCTCTTGGAATATCCTCAGCTATTCCAACATCTACAACTTTCAAATCAGCTTTCACGGTGTCACACAAGATTCCAATAGCCGCTATTTTTTGTAACATAGCCTCTGAGACCAGTCTAGTGTATTCCAGAGGACAAGAGGAAACTCCCTCCTTCACTATCCCGTTATCTGCTGCAGCTACCAAGTGGCATCTTCTTTCCACACTGTTGAAGATACTCCCTGTCATTCCAGCTATACTTATAGCTATCTCCTCCAAGGCCCCCAGACTTTTTTTAGGTTTCATTCGACTATCTAGCCACTCTTCACATTTGCGTGCTGCTACTTTATCTTTCCCCTTAATTCTAGCCAATGTATCCTCAAGTTTGCTCATATCTACTCTCCTCCTACATTGAATTCTTTTAGAATTGGGTGCTCCCCCACGAACTCAATTACTACTACTCCGCCATTTTTTATATCAAATTTCCAATATGAATCCAGTCCCTTTGAAAAATAATAACTAAGTATTGTAGCTATAACTCCCCAGTGTGTAACTACTAAATGATCTTTCGTTTTATCCAAACTTTTTATAAATTTTACTGCTCTTCTCTGTAGCTGTTTAGGACTCTCTCCACATTCATAATTATAACTCTTCCATTCATTCTCATGCTTCTCGCACTCTTCAGGATACCTTTCCTTGATCTCTTCGTAGCTCAGCCCCTCAAAGACTCCAAAGTCCAATTCCATCAATCTGTCATCTAAGATTATCTTCCTATCATCTCCACAGATCAATTTTGCACTCTCATAGGCTCTCAGAAGTGGACTGGCATGAACAAAATCATAGTGCAGTCTCTCCACTCTCTTTTTTCCCTTTAAAATCTGTGCTCGTCCCGTTTCATTTAAAGCTGGATCGAGTCTTCCAAAATAAACCCCTCTTCTATTTAATTCAGTCTCCCCATGTCTGACCAAAATTATTTTTCCCATCTCAGCTCCTTAAAATAGGTAAAGGATATATATTCCTAACAGCGTGATGATCTCTGACATCTCAAGAACAGCTCCCAGAGTATCTCCAGTAACTCCTCCAATTTTTCTCTGCATAACTTTAGCAAAATATGTCCCCAGTAACATAAGAATAGGAATCAGAATCAACATTCTTATATCTCCTAAAAAGAAGTTAGAGACGAAAAATACATATAGTGTCACTATCAATGTAGAAATTACAAGCCCACCTGAGTTTGTATGTTCAACAAAAGCTTTTCCCATCCCATTTACTCTGGCATATGGTGCCACTGCACAGTTCACTACGGCATTTAATCTGGCAATAACTGGAGCAATCAAAAGAACTACTCCCATCTCAATTCCATCGTTGCTAAAAATTTCTACCAATAGAATCACTTTAAATAAGAAATAAAATATTAGAGCCATCGCTCCATTTGAACCAATTCTTGGATCTTTCATTATCTCCAACATTTTTTGACGGCTTCTATAGCTAAATATTCCGTCGAAAGTATCAGCTAGACCATCTAGGTGAATACCTCCAGTCAACATAACTTCAAATAATACCAATAGAGTCGCTATTATCCAAGCTGATGCAATGATAAAACTGCTGAAAAAATAAAGTCCAAAAAGTAAAACTCCGATTATCATTCCAACTATTGGAAAATATTTCATACTTTTTCCCAATTCATCTGGGTCATAGTTTGAGTTCCCCGGTACTGGAATTCTTGTCATAAACCTAATAAGTGCTGCTAATCCTCTCATCTTATACTCCCTCTGCTCCATTTATTTATTTCAATCTCATCGACAATCCTGAGACAATGAGATACGCCTCATTGGACACTGCTGCCGTAAGTTGATTCATTCTTCCTGCTATATCTCGGAAATGTCTTCCCAGGGGATAAGTTGGAACTAGTCCCATTCCCAATTCATTGGAAACCACTACCATCTCAGCCTCGCTCTCAACTATATAGGAAAGTAGCTCCGTGACCTCCTCTCTGATCTCACTCTCAATCTCAGCTACAGATGTACTCGACATATTGTCCCAATCCACATCTCTGTCCATTATCATCAAGTTAGTTACCATATTTGTGAGGCAGTCCAAAAGAATTATGCTTCCCTTCAGATCTCTCTCCTTTAGAACTTTGACGAGTCCTCTGTATCCTTCAATTGTTTCCCAATTCTCTCCTCTATCTTTTTGATGTTTAGCTATTCTAGCTTTCATCTCCTCGTCAAAAGCTATCGCTGTTGCAATATATACTTTTCTCTTTCCAGAGCTAGTCACTAAATTCTCAGCAAAACTGCTTTTTCCACTTCTAGCTCCACCAGTTACATAAGTTATTTTACCCATGCTTCAATTATAATAAAAAGGCCCTTCTTTAGTCAAGAAGGGCAAGTTTATTTTTACTTACTATTCAACTGGAATGATGTGTCCGTAGTTTCCATCTCTTCTTTTATAAACTACGTTCATTTCATTTGTATCAGAGTTCATAAATACAAAGAAGTCTTTAGTTAATGCTTCAAGTTGTAGTATAGCTTCTTCAACGCTCATAGGTCTTGGTTGAACTGAAACTTCAACTATTTTTTTCTCTTCAGTAGTTTCAACTAGTCCAGTTTCAGCGTTGAATCTAACTTTTTTCTCTCTAGCATTGTGATTTCTTGTATCTACTATTTTATCTTTATGTTTTACAAGATGTCCTTCAAGGATATCTTTAACTTTATCTATTGCTGCATAAAGATCAGTTTCTGTCGCGATTGCTTTGAAGAAAGTTCCATTTACTTTCATAAGCACGTCAGCTGTGTGGCTGTTACCAGTTTTTAATTTTGCTGCTCCTAGTGTTACGTATAACTCTGTTATATTTTCTGAGAATTTTTGTAATTTTTCCATTTTCCCTTCAGTATAACTTCTTATACCATCTGTTATATCCAAATGTCTTCCCTGAATAATGACTCTCATTAAAATCACTCCTTTGTCTTGTGCTGCTTCCTTGTTATTAGTCTTTTACCACGATTCCTCAAGCTTTCCTTTTTTCAAATAGAGTTGACGGTCAGATATATTTGCTAACTCCCTTGAGTGAGTTACAACTATTATCGTCTGCTTGTTATCACGATTTATCTGCTTTAAGATGGAGTGAATATTCTCCCTCGTTTCCTCGTCAAGATTCCCTGTTGGTTCGTCAGCTAAAATTATCTTCGGTGAGTTCATAAGAGCTCTGGCGATTGCAACACGCTGTTTTTCTCCCCCTGAAAGTTCATTGGGTTTATGATAGAGTCTACCTCCGAGTCCTACTTTTGTCAATAGCTCCTCAGCCCTATTTTTAATATTTTTTTTATCCTTGTAGTTATATACCAGAGCCGGCATCATAACGTTTTCTAGAGCTGTAAATTCAGGAAGAAGGTAGTGGAATTGGAAGACAAATCCAATCTTCTGATTCTTGATTCTATCCCTCTCTCTCTCATTGAGTTCCGAGACATTCTCCCCATCTATAATTACATTTCCACTATCAGGCCTATCGAGTAGCCCCATCATATTTAACAGGGTCGACTTCCCTGCCCCCGACATCCCCAAGATGGACATGAACTCTCCCTCTTTGACTTCCATCTCAAGGTCTCTTATTATATGGAGTTTGTCCTTTCTTTCCTTATAGTACTTATTCAACTGTTCCAACTTAAAAACTGTCTTACTCATATCTCAGTGCCTCCACGTTTTCCATTTTTGCTGCTCTATATGCAGGGAAAATACTGGAGAGGAAAATTATTCCTACATTTGCCCCGACAATTATCAAAATCTCTTTGGCACTTATATCAATCGGTATCTCAGTCAGATAATAAATTTTTGTAATTCCAGCTATCGAATAATTTTTTACATACCATAGGATTGCAAGTGCTACAGCCACACCTATTACTATTCCCATAGCTCCCAATATCAGACCTTGATAGAGAAATATTTTCATAATACTTCCATGAGAAAATCCCATCGACCCCATTATTCCAATATCCTTTATCTTCTCTCTCACCAGCATATTGAGTATTACCCACACTACAAATCCAGCTATCACAACAATCAGAGAGAAAACTAAAATCATCACAGTCTTCTCAAGTGCCAAGGCTGAAAGCAGATTTCTATTCATCTGTCCCCATGTTCTTGAAGAGAGTCCTGTCGCTTTAGAGATCTCAATAGATACCTCATCCGCCATGTACGGATCCTCTGCCATCGTATCTATATGCTCCACCTTATCCCCTGAGTAAGTCATATATTGAACCGTATTCAATGGCAACATCACCATATTTACATCGTAGTCATAGTATCCACTTTGGAATACCCCCTGTATGTTGAAGGTCATCTCCTTGGAGTCAGCAGAGACCAAAGTGATTGGATCTCCCAAATTTGCTCCGAGATTTCTATAGAGCTCCTTCCCTATTAAAATCCCCTTTCTATTCTCAGGCTCAATACTTCCTGCAATTATTCTCTTGTCCAAGTCCATCGCCTTTTGAGCGGCAGCCAAATCCAACCCCTCTACCTTCACTCCTGAGACATAGTTCCCATATCTTCCACTGTATTTTATAATTCTCTGAGTAGAAATTTTTGGGACAGCTCCCTTTACCCCTGGAAGCTGCTCAATACTCTTCTGAACCTCACGATAGTTCTCTATACCTCCGCCTCTCTTTGAAGTTACATGAGTCGTGATAGATAAAATACTATCTATCATATTTTTATTCAATCCATTGGCCACTCCAATTGAAACGACTAGAACAATCACTCCAATCGCAATCCCAAACATGGCGACAATACTCTGCCTCTTCCTCTGAAAAATATGTTTCTTAGCTATATATAGCTCCAGCATCTTTCCTCCCCTATTGAACGAAGAGATTTCTTATAAGTATCTCCCTCAATTCCTCAATTGTTTTATTTGTTCCCAGCTCTCTCTGAAGTTTTCTGAGTCTCTCCTCCTCTAGATATATTCCCTCATTTTTCTTTTCCTCTTTTACCTCTCCATTTATGACATTTAGAAACAGGTCTCCATAGTTCTTGAACTTCTGATTTCCTATCCCCCTTATCTTCAACATATCCCAACGATTTTTTGGCTTTCTCTCTGCAAGTTCCATCAAAGTCAGATCCGAAAGAATTATATAGGGAGCCACTCCCTCCTTCTGAGCTATTTTTCTTCTCAATTCACTCAACTTTTCAAAAAGAGGGTCCTCGTAGTAGTCATAGCTCACCTCTTCGTTGTCTCTTCTAAATACTCTCTCCTCCCCCTTCAAAATTGCCACAGATTTACTGTTCAACTTCAAAGTTGGATAACTTCCAGCCCCTTGGCTCAAAAGATTTTCAGCCAGAAGATAGTTTACAAACTCCTCTATCCAAGACTGCTCTCTATCTTTCATTATCCCGAAAGTTGAAAGTTTATGGTACTCCTTTCGCTCTATTTTCGTGTCAGCTCTCCCTATTAAAATATTTACCAGAGTGGAAGTCCCTATCGCTTCCTTTGTTCTTCCAATGCAAGAAAATATCTTCTGAGCCTCCAGAGTCAAATCTCTGACATCTTTTAGCCCCTTACAATTTCCACAATTCCCACAGTAATTTTTTATTCTCTTATCCCCGAAATATTTTAAAATATACTCTCTGTAACAGCCGTCCAAATAGGCATAATTTACCATGGCGTCCAACTTTTTTCTTCTCTCCTGTCTGAGCCAGTCAGTCGCCTCCTCATTGTTCTCAATCATAAACTCCTGAACCTCTACATCCTCTTCTGAGAAGATGAGAATTGCCTCAGCTGGTGCTCCATCTCTTCCAGCTCTTCCCGCCTCTTGGTAGTATGACTCCAAGTCTTTTGGGATATTTCTATGGATTACAAATCTCACATTGGATTTATCTATTCCCAGTCCAAAGGCATTGGTTGCCACCATCACACGAACCCTATCCTCTTGATAGGCCTCCTGCATCTCTTTTCTCTCAGCCTCACTCATTCCAGCGTGATATTTTCCCACAGAGATCCCTCTAACTTTTCCCAAATATTCATAGAGTGAATCCACTTCTTTTCTAGTGGCAGCATAGACTATTCCAGATTTTTTTGAATGTTTCTTCAGATAGTCAGCTATATACATATCGGGAGTTACTCCTCTCTCCACCTTAAAAAATATATTCTCCCTGTCGAAACCATCTACATAACTCTTTGGATTTTTCATTCCCAACATTTTTTCAATGTCTTCTCTAACTCTAGGAGTAGCTGTGGCAGTCAGTGCTAAAATCTGTGGTCTTACCTCCAATTTTTCAACGAACCTTGGAATATCCAGATAGCTTCTTCTGAAATCATGTCCCCACTGAGAAATACAATGAGCTTCATCTACTGCTATCAAAGAGATCTTTATCCCTTTCATAAATTCTACAAATCCACTGTTTCTAAGTCTCTCTGGAGCTATATAGAGAAGTTTGATCTTCCCCTTTTTAATCTCTCTGTAGATATCGGCATACTCCTCCCGAGAGAGAGTTGAATTCAGATATACTCCATTCACTCCCAAAACTTTTAAGGCATCTACCTGATCCTTCATCAGTGAGATCAGTGGAGAGATAACAAGAGTCACCCCTGAATAAATCATCGCAGGGATCTGATAACAGATAGATTTCCCTCCACCTGTTGACATCACTCCCAATGTATCTCTTCCACTCAATACATCATCTATTATATAGGCCTGTCCCTTTCTAAAGGAACTGTAGCCATAAACTTCTCTTAAAATTCTTTTTGCTTCTGTCCTCATAGGCATCATCCCTCCATTAATAATTATATCATTTTTTTTAACTTTATTGTAAAATAACATAAGAAGTTTAAAGAGAGGAGGGGATAAATCAGATGGAAGAAATTTTAAAAAAATATAAAATAGATTTTGCCTTTCTATTTGGGTCTTATGTAGGAAAAAATTTTAGAGAGGACAGCGATATAGATATTGCTATCTATGGAGATTTAACTCCTCATGAATATCTAGAATTATTGAGTGAACTCGAGGAAAAGCTCAATCGTCCAGTTGACTTGATTAACCTAAAAAAGGTTGATTTAAATTTTGCTTTTGAGATCTGTGTCACTGGAAAAATTTTTTATATCACAAACAAAACAAAATTAGAAAATTATCAGATGTATGTTGCTAGTATGTATTTAACTTTAGAAGAGGATAGAAAAGTAGTATTGGATAAAGTCAAAGAAAGGGGAACAGTTTTTGGAAAGAGTTGTATTTAATAAAGTTGAGAGTATAGAACGATGCCTAATTAGATTAAAAGAACTATATAGTGATCCAGAAAATATAAACGATTATCTGTATCAAGATTCTATCGTTTTAAATCTTCAGAGAGCCTGTCAACAAGCTATCGATTTAGCTATGTATTTTGTTGCACAAAAAGGATATGGTATTCCTAAGACTAGTCGAGATGCCTTTATTCTCTTAGAAGAGAACAATATTATCGATAAGAAATTATCAAGATCCTTGCAGGGAATGGTAGGTTTTAGAAATATTGCAGTTCATGAATATCAAAATATAGATTTAGAAATTTTAGAGATGATTTTAAACAATCACCTTGAAGATTTTTTATCTTTTACTAAATCTATTTTAAAAAATTTATAAAAAAGAGGGAGAGCTTTACACTGCTCTCCCTCTTTTTTATCTATTCGTATACATCATATCATAATATTTTTGGTAATCTCCAGAGACAACCTCTTCAACCCAATCCTGATTATCTAAATACCATCTGATAGTTTTTTCTATCCCCTCAGTGAATGGAGTCTCAGGATACCATCCCAACTCAGTCACTATCTTAGTTGGATCTATGGCATATCTGGCATCATGTCCCAATCTATCTTGAACATATGTGATCAAATCGTAGTTGATATTTTCCACATCAGTCTTTAGAACCTTTTGATGATGAGGTTCCTCCTTCATAATTCTAGCAATGCTATCTATAGTTAACTTAACTATATTTATATTTTGCTCCTCATTGAATCCACCGATATTGTAGACCTCTCCAACTCTTCCACCATTTATTACCATATCGATCCCTTTGCAGTGATCCTCAACATATAGCCAATCTCTTACATTGTCCCCTTTTCCATATACAGGAAGTTTTTTTCCCTCCAAAATATTTTTTATAATAAGTGGGATAAGTTTTTCAGGGAAATGGTAAGGTCCGTAGTTATTTGAGCATCTTGTAATGTTGTATGGGAAATGGTAAGTCTCCCCATAAGCTGCAACTATCATATCAGAAGATGTTTTAGATGCAGAGTATGGAGATCTAGGGTCCAGAGGAGTTTTCTCTGTAAACATCTCTTTTCCATAAGTTTTTAGGTTGACCCTTCCCTCAGCTATCCTTGCCACTTCACTTTCTAGAGTCAAGGCAACAGCTTCATCGTAATCCTTAGAAAGGCTTCCATATACCTCATCTGTAGATACATGTAGGAACTTTTTTCCCTCTCTGTAGACAGGGTATCCATTCACTTTTTCCCCTGTGCTCCAGAATTTTTTAGCCACCTCTAACAGATTTTGAGTTCCCAAGATATTGGTCTCTAGGAAAAGTTGCGGGTTCTCAATAGATCTGTCCACATGAGATTCAGCAGCAAAGTGCACCACGTAGTCGATATCTTTTTTTCCGAAGATCTCCTCCACCACAGTCCTGTCACAGATATCTCCCTTTACAAACTCAACTCTAGAGTCCTTTAGTTCCTCCTTGATCGTCCCAAGGTTTCCAGCATATGTAAGTTTATCTAAAATAGTTATCTCTATCTCAGGATATTTTTTAAGCATATATTTTACAAAGTTGGAACCGATAAACCCAGCGGCTCCAGTCACTAAATATCTTT
>X1_Eurasian_Beaver__coassemble_96_pt1 | contig 14387 bp, 17 predicted proteins | sample X1_Eurasian_Beaver__metabat2_high_PE_007 | metagenome-assembled genome bin X1_Eurasian_Beaver
ATGTAGCTATGGGTGGAGGAATTATCGATAAGCGAGAAATACCAAAAGTGCCAGATGCTGAGCAAATAAATATAGATGAGAATAGAGTTATATCTGGTCTTTTCTAAAAAATATCTTCAAAATAAAAGAGGAGAGTGGATCTCTTATCCCCTCTCCCTTTTTTTATTCTATATTTCCTGTCTTCCTTCAAGTGCTCTTGAAATTGTAGCTGCATCTGTGAACTCGATATTTCCACCCATTGGAATTCCACTGGCTATTCTCGTCACCTTTACATCAAAGTTTTTAAGAAGTCTAGCCAGATAGAGAGATGTCGTCTCCCCTTCTAAATCTGGATTCAATGCCAATATTACCTCTTTCACTTCCTCATTTGCCACTCTCTCAAGTAGAGATTTTATATTCAATTTGTCCGGAGTGATTCCATTCAGAGGAGCAATCTTTCCATTTAGAACGTGATAACTTCCCTTGAACTTTCCACTTTTCTCCAGCTGAACAATATCTCTGCTATCTTCTACCACACAGATACTATCCTTTTCTCTCAACTCATCGGCACAGATTTCACAGGTTTCATTTTCACTAAAATTTCCACAAATCTTGCACCGTTTTACACTCTGCTTTACATCTTTTAGAGCTGCTGCAAATCTTTCTACCTGTGTGTCACTCATCTCCAAAACATAAAAAGCAAGACGTGTAGCACTTTTTCTTCCTATTCCAGGAAGTCTACTAAATTCATCTATCAATCTTTCTAACGCTTTAGTTGCCATTTGCCGCCTTTGCTTTCTCCTCTTTAAGAGCTTTTGTTATCTCTTTTATTCCTTTATTTATCTCTCTTCTCTCTTTTCCAAGTTCAGCATTCCTTATGATGTAGTCATCTACTCTGTCCTCATAGTCACCCTTCATATTTTCAATGATATCTATGATTTCCTCATAAGTCATATCAGGTTTTAAATACTCTTCAAGATTATTTAAAAGTTCTACTCTCTTTCTGTTATCTCTGATTTTTCTGTCGTTATCCTCTATATCTCTTTTTATCTTATTTTTTCTTCTCGTTTTTCTCACTAGATCCAAAATATTTTGCATAGTTATAACCTCCCTATCTTGCTAACATTGTTGCAAGTTCATAATCAGATTGAACATCATAATCTCTTGTACCTTCCCAAGCATATGAAATTGGATGAGTTACCAATTTATTGCTTTCAAGTCCAACCATCACTCCACCGATTCCTTCCTCTAGAAGTTCCACGGCTTTTGCTCCCATTCTCGTAGCTAAAACTCTGTCGAATCCTGTCGGAGTTCCTCCTCTTTGAATATGTCCTAGAACTATACTTCTAACTTCTGTAGAAATCTTTTTCTCCAGAACCTCTTCAATTTCGTGAACTCTTCCAACTCCTTCAGCCACTAGAACTATGTCGTGAAGTTTTCCTTTTCTTCTTCTCTCTTTGATCTGATAAGCCAACATCTCAATCGGTTTATCCATCTCAGGGATAAGAACTCCATCTCCTCCACCAGCTATGCAGGCATGTAGAGCCAGATCTCCAGCGTGTCTTCCCATAACTTCTACCAGTACAGTTCTCTCATGAGAAGTAGCTGTATCTCTAAGTTTTGATATAGCATCTAAGATTGTGTTCAGTGCTGTGTCAAAACCTATTGTGTATTCAGTCCCTATTATGTCGTTATCAATTGTACCAGGAATTCCAACTACCAATATTCCATGCTCTTTAGATAATAGGTCAGCACCGTGATATGAACCATCTCCACCGATTACTACTATCCCTTGAATTCCTCTTTTTTTCAAATTTTCAGCTGCTATTGCTCTAAATTTAGGGTCTCTGAACTCTTGGCATCTAGCTGTCAAAAGTACAGTTCCACCTTTGTCGATAATACCTGAAACAAAGTACTCATCTATTGGAAAAATTTCATCATTCAGCATACCTGCATATCCTCTTTTTACTCCATACACAGTTATACCTTTATATATTGCACTCTTAGCCACAGCTCTGATGGCTGCATTCATTCCTGGAGCATCTCCTCCACTAGTCAAAACGGCAATTTTCTTTATCATGATCTCCTCCTAGCAAACCTTTTTAACTTTCAGAATATATTCCTATCTTTCTAAATTTATTGTATCTATTTTCCAAAAGTTTGTCCATAGATATCTCTTTGAGCTCTGAAATTGCTGATAAAATAACCGTTTTAAGGTTATTTGCTGACATTTCATAGTCCCTGTGAGCTCCCCCTAACGGCTCTGGAATTATTCCATCTATAATTTCCAACTCGTAGAGAGAGTCCGCCGATATTTTTAATGAATCAGCTGCTAGAGATGATTTTGAAGCATCTTTAAAAAGAATTGCTGCACACCCTTCTGGTGAAATTACAGAGTAAACTGCATTCTCTAACATGTAAATTCTGTCTGTTACTCCTAGAGCAAGAGCTCCTCCACTTCCACCTTCACCTATTACGATGGATATCATTGGAGTTTTTATTCCTGCCATCTCCATCAAATTTCTCGCAATAGCTTCTCCCTGTCCATGCTTCTCCGCTTCCAATCCCGGGTAAGCTCCAGGGGTATCAATTAGAGTGACAACTGGAATGTTAAATCTCTCTGCCATTCTAAAAAGTCTGAGAGCTTTTCTATATCCTTCTGGATTCGCCATTCCAAAGTTTCTTTCCAACTTCTTTTCGATTGTTCTCCCTTTTTGATGACCAACTATCATAACTCTTTGCCCATCAATTTTACAAAGTCCACCTACAATCGCAGCATCATCACCACAGAGTCTATCTCCATGTAATTCAACAAATCCCTCTGTCATATTTTCAATGTAATCTAGCGTGTATGGTCTTTCAGCATGTCTTGCAACTTGTACTTTATCCCATGGACTTAGATTGGAGTAGACTCTCTTTTTTGTCTCCTCACACTGTATTTCTAACCGTTCAATCTCAAGAGTCAAATCGATACCTTTCTCATCTGAAAATTTCTTCAGCTCTTCTATTTTACTCTCAATTTCCCTAATCTCCTTTTCAAAATCCATATATATTCCTCCTGACCTAGGATTTTTTTTCCACAATATTATCTAAAATATTATATAAAGTTTTTTTCATATCTTCTCTTTTAGAAATCACATCAATCATTCCACACTCTAGAAGAAACTCACTCGTTTGAAATCCTTCAGGCAATTTTTGTTTGATTGTCTGCTCTATAACTCTTGCCCCTGCAAAACCTATCATTGCTTTAGGCTCAGTCATAATTATATCCCCCAACATTGCAAAAGAGGCAGTTACCCCTCCCGTTGTAGGATTAACTGGAATTGAAATGAATACTTGTCCAGCCTCTCTCAACTTTTCAAGTGCCATAGAAGTTTTTGCCATCTGCATCAGTGAAAGAATTCCTTCGTGCATACGTGCTCCTCCTGAAGAAGATACCACGACTACTGGAACTCCAAACTCTATTCCTCTTTCAATTGTACGAGTAATCTTTTCTCCAACTACAGAACCCATACTTCCACCCATAAAGTTAAAATCCATTACAGCGATACTCACTTCTATTCCATCTATTTTTCCAATTCCTGAGATGACCCCATCCATAAGTCCTGTCTTATCCTGTGAATTTTTCAATTTCTCTCTGTACTGTGGAAAGTTCAACGGGTCCTCAGAAGATAGGCTCGAATCATACTCTTCAAATGTTCCATCGTCGATAAGTAAATCAATTCTTTGAATTGCGTTCATTCCATAGTAGTGGTCACAGATTGGACACTTTTGTAGATTATTTTCTACATCATTTTTATATGTTATCTCCTGGCACTCAGGGCACTTCATCCATAGGCCATCTGCTGCCGGAACTACTTCCTCATTCTTTTCCTTTATCTCTACTTTCTCCCCTTCAGGAACTGCTATTGTCAATGTCGCATATTTCTTCCTATTCAATGAAAATATTCCCATCATCTACCTCCTCATAGAAAAATTCTTATAACAACTAATTTTATATAATTTTTTAACATATTTCAATAACTATTTGATTTTCTATTCACGATATAATAGAATGAAAATAAAAAGCTTATTAGGGTGATTAAAATTAAAAAAGAGTTGGAACTTTTAAGAAATGAAATAAATTCAATAGATGATGCTATTCTTGAACTCTTCGAACAGAGAGCTAAGGCAGTTCACCATGTCGGAGAGTTGAAAAAAAATTCTCCAGTTGCTATCTACGTTCCAGAAAGGGAAAGAGCTATTTTTGAAAGGCTCACTTCCAAGAGTCCACTGCCGAAAGAGATTATTATCTCTCTCTATAGGGAACTCATCTCCTCTTGTAGAAGTTTAGAGGGAATCTTGACCGTTGCACTTCTACAAGATTATTATTCTGAGGCTGCTCTTCGACAAATTTTAGGAACTCATGTGGAATCTGTCGCCTTTAAAAACCTTTCTGAATTGGAAAGAGAGCTTTCCACTTTTGAATATATTTTATTGCAGGCCAATGAGGAAAATTTAAAATTCCTCTCCGATAAAAATTTATCTGTCTTGAACAGAACCACTTTCAAAGGTGAGGAATTTTTATTAATTCATATTTAATTTTGACTTATATTGTGGAGAAAAAGAGTCACGGCAAGGAGGTCAGCACTCCCTCCAGGACTTATATTTCTCTCAATAAACTCTATCTCAGTTTCTGTACATAAACTTTTTCCAAGGGGGGTATATGCACCTCCCTTTTCTATTATCTCTCTAGCCCTCTCTTGAACCTCTTTCAACACTTCAAAATTATGTCTGTGGAGTATCGTACTATCTTCCAATTCTGCCATCAAATTGAGTAGAACTTGGGTCATAACTTCGTTGATATGTCTTCCCTCTCCTATCCCCCTCTGTAAAATTGGCAGAGATTTTTCAAATATTATTTTTAATCCCCCTTGTACAACTCCTCTGACTCCTGTTATTCCATGCTCCAGGTAAAGTTTCTCTCCATGTGTCAATTTTTTTCCCAGCTCAATTTTTTCCTCTATTAAATCAAAATCTTTTAGGATATCCCTACACATCTGAGCTATTATTTTTTCCACTTCTCTTAAATCCTGCTTTAAGTAGATTGCTTTTCCTACTGCTGCCACCACTATCCCCATCAAGAATACCATTCCCTTATGGGTATTTATATCCTCGGTAACTTTAAACATGGCCTCTTCCGCTTTCATTCCAATATATCTTATTCTTCTGAAGACTTCATCTATTTCTAGATAGGAATAACCTAGAGCTGCCATCTCTTCAAAATATCTCTCTATAGCAAAAGAACTATCTACAAATGTGAAGTAATCCATATCCTTATGTGAGCCTGAACTCAACGGAGTTACCAGTCCAAATGCTGGATGTGATGAAACTTCAAGTATCATTGCTTTCAATGAGATGAGAGCTAATCTTCTGGAGATCTCTCTTCTCTCTAAAGTATAATTTTGAAACTCCTTATACTTTTTAAAAATCTCCTCTTTCAACTCAGAATGCGAGTGTTTCATTCCTCTAGCACAGACAAAGGCAATTTCATCACAGATTAGACACTTTCTCTTTCCAAATCCTAAGGCACTTCTGGAAATTCCCTCTCCATTCTCATAGTAGACATCTAGGTCTATACATCTTCCTAGCGGATGTCCCTCCTCTATGCTCACCGTTTTTCTCTTTATCTCTAAGACATTTTCATCTAAGAGATAGATATGAATTTTTCCCTCCAATGAAACTAAAGTTTCTCTATGGAGAATTTTCCCATCAAAATATTTTTCTACCTCTTCCGCCATTATATCTGATATCTCTTGAGCTATCGGTTCCAGTTTATTCTCTCCGGGATAGTTTGTTCTCACTGCGAGAAGTGGCTTCCTATATTTTTCTTGGAGATTCTGTTGAAGGTAGACCCTCTCCTCTCTGTCGTTCAAAAATTTTTCTAAATTAAACATTTTTTATCCTCTCACACACTTTTTCACCCTCAGCTGAAGTCAGGTACTCATATGTTGTAGCTGGAACTAAATTTTTTAACTCCTCAACCTTTCCCTCTTTGATATACTCTCTAACTCTAGATGCACTTATAGCTTTTCCAGCCCACTCTTTTCTTGGGATCACACAAAGTTTTACTCCATATTTTGGAAGTATCTCAGCCATTGCCTCATTATATTTTGCTGTCACAGCACAATAAGGCTCCTCTCCTACAAATCTTTTTGTTATTCCCAACTTTTTACAGAAGTGCTCTGCAGTTACTGTGACATCCAATTTTACATATTCCAGTAACATATCATCCTCTTTCTTTAAAAAATATGTCGGGAAGGTTGCAGAAGAAATTATATATTCTGTCCCTGGTATTACCTTTACATTTGACAGATGAGCTGTCCCTTTTTTTACCAATTCATATCTATCTTTAAAGGGGAAAACAGATTTATCCTCTTCCACTACAAAGATAAGTAACTCCTCTACCTCTTTTGCTGCTGTTTCAATTAAAAATTGAAGCCCGTAAGTAAATGGATTACAGTTCATTACGATAAGTCCTCTCTGCTTATCCCCTTCAATCTCAAATTTTTTCTTTAGCTGCTCTATTTTTTTATCAATATTTCCAATCCCCATTTCCATCAGAGCAACTTTTCCAGTTTTTGCAATCAGCTTATACCCAATTCCTGCAAAGATATCTATGTTTTCAGGTTTTGTAAAAAGAAAACTATGGGTTAATCCTTCCTCAAACATTTTATTTGTAAGGGTTGTAACTAATAGATTTGTTATTCCCTCTCCTCTTGCTGAGTCATCTATGGCAAAACATTTTACTACATCTCTCGTCTTAGAGGCTGTACCTATTATCTCCTCTCCTCTTCTTACACATACGGTATAGTCCACATCTTTGGCATACTCCAGTCCAAATTTTTCTAGAAATTTTCTTATCTCCTCTGTTTCATATGAACTCTTCAGGTTAACTCTCTCAACATTCATAATTTCCCCTCCCTAACAGAAAGGAGGTAGAACACTCTACCTCCTTTTTTCTATATATTATATATAAATAACCCCAAAATTTCTATTTTAATCTATCTTTTTATTTTTCTAACCACGTCGATAATCGACCCATCTCTATATTCAACTACCGCCACTATTTGATCTTCAAATTCGATTTCTTTAGGTTTGCCTACAATAAAATCGGCCATTTTTAATAGCTCTTCCATTGTTACCATTTGAACTCCAGCAGCTTTAAATTTTTCTTTTAAATCCGGTCTTCTTGGATTAACTACTACCCCATAGTCGGTAACCACAACATCCACCGTACTTCCTGGAGTTACAACTGTAGTAACTTTCTCTTTTATTGTAGCTATTCTTCCTCTTGTAAGAGGTGCAACCACTATTGATACTTTCGCTGCCGCTGCTGTATCTGAGTGTCCTCCAGATGCTTCTCTTATAACCCCATCTGATCCAGAGATTACATTTACATTGAAGTCTTTATCAACTTCAAGTGCACTCAGTACAACGAAGTCTAATTTATTTACAGCAGGAGAGTCATTGAATGGGTTTGCATAGAAATCTGCACTGATCTCTTCATGTCTTTCATTTCTTCCAACTGACTCGGCCGCCCCCAAATCAAACGACTGAGTGTCGAAAAGTTTTTCAATCAACCCTTCTTCTAGTAGGTCTACAAATGGTTTTGTAATTCCTCCTAGAGCAAAACTACATTTAATATTTCTTTTTATAAGTTCATCTTTTATAAATCTTGTTACAGCTAGAGCCGCTCCACCTGACCCTGTTTGCATTGAGAATCCATCTACGAACAGTCCAGAGGCAAGCATTGCATCCAAAACTTTTCTTGCCATAAGAAGCTCTTTAGGATTTGAAGTAAATCTTGTAGCTCCTGACATTATTCCATTTGGATCTCCAATCTCATCTACCAACACGACATAGTCGACATCTGTCTGTGGTATGCTGATTGGATGATTTGGATACTCTACTAAAGTATCTGTTAGAATTACAACTTTGTCCGCATGAGCTGCGTCCACTTTTGCATACCCCATTGACCCACAGATAGCTTTTCCTCTAGTTCCATTTGCATTTCCCATGCAGTCTGAAGATGGTGCAGCTAAGAAAGCGACATCAATCTTTAGATCTCCTTCGACAATTGCTCTCGCTCTGCCTCCGTGAGATCTTATTACTGCTGGATTATCTCCTAAAATTCCTTCTGAAATTGCCGTTGCCAGTTTTCCTCTTAACCCACTCGATTCTATTCTGTTTACGACACCATTTTTTATATGGTCCACAAGGCATTCATGAGCTCCAGTCAGTGAACTTGCCGCTATTCTAAGATTTTTAAATCCCATTTTAGCTAAAACTTCCATAACCATTGGAAGAGTTTTGTCTCCATTTCTGAAGGAGTGGTGGAAAGATATTGTCATCCCATCTTTGAGGCCGCACAATTTTACTGCTTCCTCTATTGAGTTCAATACCTTTGTCCTTTTAATATGATCTTTAAGATTTGGTGAATCTGTGTCCGCCATTGTTCCGGCAGGTTGAAGAGCAAACGGTGTAGTATATGCTTTTCTATTCTCATATCCTTTTATACTTTTTAAAAGTTCTTCAGTGACTCTCTTTTTTTCCATCAGTTGTCTCCTCCTACGTTAATTCCAGCAGCTTTTGCCAGTGCCAGAACGTGCTGAGCTCTCTCGATAATTGGTTTATCTACCATTTTTCCATCCACTGTAAATACTCCTCTACCCTCTGCCATCGCTTGTTCAGTTGCTCTCACAACTTTTAATGCTTTAGCAATCTCTTTTTCAGTTGGAGTATAAACTCTGTGGATAAGTTCTACCTGTCTTGGATGGATAAGAGATTTTCCATCAAATCCAAGTTGTTTTATCAAAGTCGCTTCTTTCAGGAATCCTTCATCGTTATGAACATCTGAATAAACAGTGTCAAAAGCTCCTATTCCAGCAGCTCTTGCTGCCATAACTACTAAGCTTCTTCCTGTAAATAATTCTACCCCTTCAGGAGACCTAGATGTTTTCATCGCTGTTACGTAATCTTCTCCCCCGATTGCTATTCCTACTAATCTTTTTGAAGCAGTTGCAATTTGATAAGCATTGAACGCTCCTAGTGGGCTTTCTATTGCTGCCATCATCTTTGTTGTTCCCACTGGAATTCCAGCCTCTTTTTCCACTCTTTCAATATGAGATTCGACAGCCTTAATATCTTCTGCTGTTTCTGTTTTTGGAAGTCTTATTACATTTACTCCAGCTCTTACTGCTGCTTCAATATCTTTCACTCCAAACTCTGTATCTAGCGAATTTATTCTTACTACCGTTTCAATTCCCAAATCTTTATAGTACTCTTTAAATTTTTTTATCATATTATAAGTCAATAATCTTGCAGAGTCTTTCTCAGTTATTGCAATGGCATCTTCCAAGTCAAACATAACTGAGTCAGGCTTATAGATATGCACATCTCTGATTACCGCAGGATTATTTCCTGGGACAAATAGCATTGAACGTCTTAATTTCATCTCTCTCCTCCTATTTCCATTGGAAGTCCGTAGACATTGCTGATCTATAAGCAGCTGTCTGAACTCTGCTCTTTATTACAGGGTCAATTGCCCCTTTATCATTTGCATAAACCTTTGCTGCTTTTACTCCAATCTCCTCTAATGAGTCTTGGATTACTTTTAAAATATCTTCCTCATACTGAGCAAACACTGCACTTTCAAGCTCAATCTCTATTCCTGAAGTATTAGGCTCAATTATGATTTGGATATCACTTGATTCAAGAGTTCCCGCGATAGCTTTAACTTTTAACTCCATCTCTCTCCACCATCTCCTACTTTAATAAATTTATTTAAATAGAGCGAGTAACACTCCAGCTGCAACCGCTGATCCAATAACACCAGCTACGTTTGGTCCCATTGCGTGCATCAATAGGAAGTTTGTTGGATTTTCTTCCTGTCCAACTTTCTGTACTACCCTTGCTGCCATCGGTACTGCGGAAACTCCAGCCGCTCCAATCATCGGATTGATTTTTCCTCCCGATAGTTTGCACATCAATTTTCCAAATAGTACTCCTCCTGCCGTTCCAAAAGAGAAGGCAAAAAGTCCAAGTATAACTATTTTTATTGTAGCGATGTTCAGGAATGCCCCTGCACTTGTTGTAGCTCCAACTGTAAGTCCAATCAAAATTGTTATGATATACAGTAGCGCATTTTTTATATTGTCAACAAGATTTGGAACTATTCCACTTTCTTTCATAAGATTTCCAAGCATCAACATTCCTACAAGTGGTGCTGACGATGGAATTAAGAATATAACGACAATTGTAACAACTAGAGGAAATAGAATTTTTTCTCTCTTACTTACATTTCTAAGCTGAGTCATTTTTATATTTCTCTCTTCCTTAGTTGTCAGAAGTTTTATAATTGGTGGCTGGATAACTGGTACCAGTGCCATATATGAATATGCCGCTACCGCAATTGGTCCTAACATATGAGGTGCCAATTTAGATGTCAGATAAATTGCTGTCGGTCCATCTGCTCCTCCTATTATCCCAACTGATGCAGCTTCATTTCCACTCAATCCCAAAATAATCGAACCGATAAATGCTCCAAAAATTCCTAACTGAGCTGCCGCACCTAAAAGTAAACTCTTAGGGTTAGCAATCAGTGGTCCAAAATCTGTACTAGCCCCTATGGCTAAGAAGATAAGTGGTGGATAAACTCCATATTTAACTCCTTGGTACAGAATATTTAAAAGTCCACCTGGATCCATTACTCCCTCTCCAACTGGAGCTGGAAGATTTGTTAAAAGCATTCCAAAAGATATCGGTAAAAGAAGGTAAGGTTCATACTGTTTCTTTACCGCTAGATATATCAAAAATAATGCCACAAGGATCATTATAATCTGATCATACTTGACTATAACAAAACCCGTTGTAGCAAATAAACTTTGTAAAAGTTCCATCTACTCTCTCCTTTTTTTCTATGCTATAGTCGCTAAAACTGTTCCACCATCTACTGTGTCACCTTTACTTACAGAAATAGATGTTACCGTTCCTGTAGCTAGTGCAACTATTGGATTTTCCATTTTCATTGCTTCTAAGATAAATAGTGTATCTCCTGCATTTACTTTCGCTCCAACTGAAGTTTTTACATCCACTACTAGTCCTTGCATTGGTGCTTCTACTGGCGTTCCTGTCCCTGATGCTGCTGGAGCTGCTGGTGCAGCAGGTGTTGCCGAAGGTGCGGGTGTTGCAATACTTCCTTGCTTTTCAGTTACTGATTCCACTTCCACTTCATAAACTTTTTCCCCAACTTTTATCTTATATACTTTTATCATTTTCCTCTCCTTCATTAATTTAGTTCTCTAATTGCTCTTACTCGTATATTAGCTCCATCCATATCATCAGATGCTTCAATTGTCGCAACTAACATCGCTGCTAACATTCTTTCATCTTTGATACTATTTGGATCAAAGCTCTGTTGTGGTGCAACTGGTGCTACTGGAGCAGGCGTTGGCTTCTTAGCTTCCTCTACTTTTTTCTCCGCTGGAATAAATTTAAATAGCGATAGAACAAAAGAGATTACTGCCAGAATGAAAAATACGATGGCCATACTGATTACAGTGATATTTATCGCCTGTAATATTGAAATCTCACCTTTCATCTGTTCCCCTTTCTAAACTAAAAAATAACATTTATATTTTTTACTACTCTTTCCTCTTCAGGTCCTTTATTTCTCTTTTCAAGATATCCTTTAGCTATTTGAGGGAACATCGCATAAGTCAGTACGTCCTCATCGCTTTTTGCAAGGTCTCCAATCTCTGCCTTTATAGTTTCAAATTCTGGTTTTATAAGGTCAGCTGGTCTTCCCGTAAAAACTGGTTCATCTCCAATTATTTTCTTAACAATTTCTGGATTCATAGGAGCCGGAGATTTTCCATATAGTCCTTTTACATAGTCCTTTATCTCCTTCGGAACCATTTTATATCTCTCTCCTGCCAATACGTTAAATACAGCTTGAGTTCCAACCATTTGGCTAAGAGGAGTAACAAGTGGTGGATAACCTAGATCCTTTCTCACTTTTGGAATCTCTCTCAATACCTCTTCATATCTGTTAGCAGCTTTTTGAGCAGTCAACTGAGAAACTAGATTTGAAAGCATTCCTCCTGGAAGTTGATACTCCAAAATACTTGGCTCTGTAAATAATGCCTGTGGATTTAATGTTCCATCTGCCACATATTTTGCTCTGATTGGCTTAAAGTACTCCGCTATCTCTTTTAGGAGTTCCATATTTAATTTCGGGTCTCTTTCAGTCCCTTCCAATGTCCTAGCTAGCGATTCTGTCGCTGGTTGTGCTGTTCCTCCTGAGAATGTAGAGATTGCTGTATCCAAAATATCAATTCCAGCATCTACAGCTCTCAGATATAACATCTCTCCTATTCCACTCGTTGCATGAGTATGCAGTTCTAAAGGAATATTTATAACCGACTTTAACTCTTTTATCAGTTTTGCTCCTTCATTTGGTAAAAGAATTCCCGCCATATCTTTTATTACTATAGAATCTGCTCCCATAGCTTCCATCTTTTTGGCAAGATCTTTATAATATTCAATTGTATGCACTGGACTGATTGTATAAGAAATTGCTAATTGACAGTGCCCACCATATTTTTTTGTCGCCTCTGCCGCTACCCTTACATTTCTTAAATCATTCAATGCATCAAAAATTCTTATAATATCTATTCCATTCTCTATAGATTTTTGAACAAATTTCTCTACGATATCATCCGAGTAGTGTCTATAACCCAAAAGATTTTGTCCTCTCAAAAGCATTTGAAGTTTAGTATTTTTTACTCTTTTTTTAATTTCTCTCAATCTTTCCCACGGATCTTCATTTAGAAGTCTTATACAAGCATCAAATGTTGCTCCACCCCAAACTTCTAAAGAATAATATCCAGCTTCATCCATTTTCGGTAAAATTGGAAGAATCTCACTGGTCTTCAATCTTGTCGCAATAAGAGATTGATGTCCATCTCTTAAAGCTGTCTCGGTGATTTTTAATCTTTCCAAAAGTTTCAACTCCTCTCAATTGTATTCTGTATACAGTATTCAGTAAACACGATTATGATACATTCTTTCAAAGGAAAAGTCAATATTAAATATTTTCCTCTTTTTTAATAGTTTTTTCGATTATGAAATCTCTTGATGTTTCTAAATGTTCCTTGTTAATTTTTTTTTTTTTTTTTACATTTTTTTCTCGTAAAGCTTTATAGATTGCCTTGTGTTGAGATTGTGCCTCATCTTTTCTCACATCATAATCCACAGCCACCTGTCTAAATCTTTTTAGATATGAATTTAAATTTGTCAGAAGTTCAACAACTCTCTCCTGTTTTGAAATATCATAAAGATAGTCATTAAATGTTGTGAACAATTTAAATGTTCCCTTTGGATCATCCCCCTCTTTAATTTTTTCATCAGTTTTTTCTAGAAGATATGCTATTTTTTCCAGATCTTTTTCTGTAGCTAATTTTATGACCTCTTCTATAATTATCTCCTCTAGAGCAATTCTGATCCTGTAAATATCCTCAATATCTTTTCTAGTAATATTTGTAACGGTCACTCCACCTTTTACATTTACCTCTACAAAACCTTCCAACTCTAACATTCTAATTGCTTCTCTTATTGGTGTACGGCTTGTATGAAATTTTTCTGCATATTCTACTTCAACAATTCTTTCTCCCGATTTTATTTCACCATTTGCAATCATCTCTTTAAGCTTATCATAGACTTGCTCCCTAATTGATTTACTTTTTCGTACTATCATTTTTTCCTCCTGCATTTAAAGTATGCTACTCTGTATGTAAGTTTTTTTTCTTTAAAATTTCTTATGCTCGCTACTGTCGTTTCCCCAATTCCCGTGACACCTGTATACTTCAGGTGCCTCAATACATTTAATGGCGTATCAAAATTTAAAATTATCTCTTCCTCTTCAGCCTCTAGGACTATAAAATAATTTTTTAAAATTTTCAAAATCTCTGCAAATGTAAAATAGTTGAGTGAAATTTTAAAATGTTCTTTTATCTCCTTTAAATTTCCATCTACGTAGATAGAAAAAATTAGCTCTTCTGAATGGAATGAAATCTCTTTTAAAAGTTTATTTAAATTATCTATCCATTGAAAACTAGAACTAGAACAAATTAAATCATAATTTTCCCACTTTATTTTATTCATATCCCCTTTTAAAAATTTTTGATAGGGTATCTTTTCAAAATATTTTCTAGTGTCAAAATAATCATTTAAAACTAAATTTGAAACTTCCACTCTCTTTAAAAGTTCTTGAGTAAATTTCCAGTTCCTGCGCCTAATTCTAAAATATTTTCATATTTTTTTTTATCTAAATAAGTAGCTAATTTTTTTGCCACTATCTTTTGGAC
>X1_Eurasian_Beaver__coassemble_102_pt1 | contig 14084 bp, 13 predicted proteins | sample X1_Eurasian_Beaver__metabat2_high_PE_007 | metagenome-assembled genome bin X1_Eurasian_Beaver
CTCATATATTTTAAAAAATGGAATTTAATTCTTAGGAGGTTTTTAATTTGGCACACTCAAAATCAGCTAAAAAGAGAGCATTAATTGCAGAAAGAAACAGAGAAAGAAATCAAGCGGTAAAATCTAGAGTAAAAACTATGGCGAAAAAAGTAATCGTTGCTATAGAAGCTAAAGATGTAGATGCTGCTAAAGCTGCACTTTCTGTTGCTTACAAAGAATTTGACAAAGCAGTTACTAAAGGAGTTCTTAAAGCTAACACAGCTTCTAGAAAAAAATCTAGACTTGCTGCTAAAGTTAACGCTCTGTAATCGCTTTACAGAAATAAAAGAGGTTCTATCAAGAACCTCTTTTTTCTTTTTTGTATTTTTTTATCCAAGGAATGAAAGTTTTAACTCTTTTGAAATATCCTTCATCATATGATATCCAGCTACACTATTTCCCTTTTCATCCAATGCAGGTGAGAAAGTACAAATTCCATATTTTCCAGGAATACATCCAATTATTCCACCACCTACTCCAGATTTAGATGGAATTCCAACTTTTACCATATACTCTCCTGAAGAGTCATACATTCCACATGTTACCATCAGAGCTTTTACAATTTTAGCCTCTTCCTCTTCAAGGACTCTCTCTCCATTTGAAAGTACCCCTCCTCTAGCAAAGAAAAGTGCAATTCTTGCCAAGTCAACTGCAGTAACATTTATAGAGCACTGTTTAAAGTAAACTTCTAAAATATCCTCTATCTCTCCCTCCATAAATCCACCAGCTTTCATAAAATAAGCTAGTGATCTATTTGTATCTCCTGTGGCAGCTTCACTCATATATACTTCATAGTTTAAGTCTATATCTTGGTTCTCTGCTATCTGTCTTGTGAATTGTAAAATTCTTTCAAATTTTTCTTCTGGCGTCGCTCCTCTGATAAGAGATGTCGTAGCAATTGCTCCAGCATTTATATATGGATTATACGGTTTATGCCCTGCCGTTGTTGCAAGTTTTATAATTGAGTTGAAGGGATCCCCTGTCGGTTCCATTCCAATATCTCTGAATACTCTTTCAGCTCCTTTATCTTTTAAAGCCAATGCTAAGACAACAGTTTTAGATATACTCTCTATACAAAACCTCACATTTGAATCCCCTGCCGTATAGATATTTCCATCGTTGTCAGCAATTGCCACGGCTATATGCTCTGGATTTGCTTTGGCAAGCTCAGGAATATAATCCGCTACTTTCCCTTCCTTGCAATATTTTCTATTCTTCTCAACTATCTCCTGTAAAACTTTTTCCATATTCTTCATAATTCGACCTCCACTCCTTTTATTGTGCTCTATTTTCAAAATTTTCTACAATTTTTTCCCAGTGTCCCTGTTCCCTTAAAATTTTCTCTACGAACTCTCTTGCAGCTCCAGCTCCCCCATCTTTTTTAGAAATGAATGTCGCTATCTCTAGAATTTCATTTACAGCATCTCTTGGTGCTCCAGCTAACCCAACTTTTTTCATAACCTGTAGGTCTATCAAATCATCTCCCATATAGGCTGTCTCTTGATAGGTTATACTATATTTTTCCAAAATCTCTTCTAACTCTTTTACCTTATTTGAAACTCCTTGTCGAATCTCTTGAACTCCTAACTCTGCCCCTCTTCTTTCAACAATTTTAGAACTTTTTCCAGTTAAAAATGCTACTTTGATTCCAAACTTTATCGCCTGAGCAATAGCCAAACCATCTTTCACATCAAAAGATTTCATCTCGTTTCCAAAATTATCTATGTAAAGTTTTCCATCTGTAAGTGTTCCATCTACATCAAATACTATAAGCTTAATCATTCCATACTCCTTTGAAAAATAATAAAAGCAGGTAGTGACTACCTGCTTCTATTATACTATATTTTAAAATCTTTTTTAAACATTTAGAGTATCTTTAATTTCGTTATATTTTTCTGGTCCATAGTATGCTCTTAGATACATCTCTTTTAGATCTGCCATAAGAGGATATCTTGGATTTGCTCCAGTACATTGGTCATCGAATGCTGCCACTACCATTGAAGGAAGTTTTGCTAAGAATTCTTTTTCAGAAATTCCATAGTCAGCGATAGTTGGTTTAATTCCAATTTCAGCTATAAGCTCTTTTACTTTAGCTCTTAAATCTTTTACTTTTTGCTCAGGTGTTTCATCAGCTGATTTTGTAAATCCAAGTTGGTCAGCTATTTTAGCATATCTAGCTTTTGCATCTGGATATTTGTATTGAGCAAATCCAGCCATTTTAAATGGTTTATCTGTAGCGTTGTATCTGATTACCTCTTCAATTAGAAGTGCATTAGCAATTCCGTGAGGTAGGTGGAATGCTGCTCCAAGTTTATGAGCCATTGAGTGGCATATTCCTAGGAATGCATTTGCAAATGCCATACCTGCAAGACAAGATGCGTTTGCCATTTTTTCTTTAGCTTTTTTAGCTTCTGCTCCTTTAGCTACTGACTCAGGTAGATATTTGAAACAAAGTCTTAGAGCTTCCATAGCTAATGGATTTGTATAGTCAGATGCCATAACTGATACATATGCTTCAAGTGCGTGAGTTACAACGTCAATACCTGATGCAGCAGTTAGTCCAGCTGGCATTGTCATCATAAGTTGTGGGTCAACTATTGCAACATTTGGAGTAAGTTCCTAGTCAGCTAATGGATATTTTGTTCCTGTTCTCTCATCTGTGATTACAGAGAATGGAGTAACTTCTGAACCAGTTCCAGCTGATGTAGCAACTGCCCAAAGTTCCGCTTTAGTTCCCATTTTAGGGAATTCCACGATTCTTTTTCTGATATCCATAAATGTCATAGCAAGGTCTTCAAAGTTTACTTCTGGGTGCTCATACATTACCCACATAACTTTAGCGGCGTCCATTGAAGAACCTCCACCAAGTGCGATTAAACTTCAGGTTTAAATCCTCTCATCATTTCCGCACCTTTATATACAGTTGAAAGTGTTGGGTCAGCTTGTACATCTGAGAACACTCTGAAATCTACACCGATCTCTTCTAAAACTTTTGTAACGTGATCTACATATCCAAGTGCAGAAAGTTCTTGGTCAGTTACGATCATCGCTCTATTTTTTCCTTTTAACTCATGTAGAGCAACTGGTAAACATCCAAATTTAAAGTAAACTTTTGAAGGAATTCTAAACCAAAGCATATTTTCTCTCCTTTTAGCTAAAGTTTTTGTATTCATAAGGTGTTTTACCCCTACGTTTTCAGAAACGGCATTTTTACCCCATGAACCACATCCAAGAGTTAATGAAGGAGGTAATTTAAAGTTGAATACGTCTCCGATTGCCCCTTGTGCAGCTGGCATATTTATAAGAATTCTTCCAGTTTTCATTCTTTTTCCAAATTCATCTATTCTGTCAGCAGCTTTCATTTCATCAGCGTACATTACAGATGTATGTCCCATTCCTCCAAGTTCAACTAGAGCTTCAGCTTTATCTAGAGACTCTTCAAAAGTAACTGTTTTATACATTGCTAAAACTGGAGATAATTTTTCATGAGCAAACGGCTCACTTTCAGCTACAAGTTCCACTTCTCCAATTAGAACTTTTGTATTTTCAGGAACTTCTATTCCTGCTATTTGAGCAATTTTATGAGCTGATTGTCCAACGATATCTGGATTGATAGAACCATTTACCATAAGGATTGCTCTCACTTTATCTAATTCATCTCCTTCAAGGAAATGAGCATTTCTAGCTTTAAATTCAGCTTTGATTTCATCGTAGATAACTTCTGGAGCTATAACTGACTGTTCAGATGCACAGATAACCCCATTGTCAAAAGTTTTAGAAAGTAGGATTGAGTTTACAGCCATTTTAATATGAGCTGTTTCTTCAATGATTACTGGAGTGTTTCCAGTTCCAACTCCAATTGCAGGAGTTCCTGAAGAGTATGCAGCTTTAACCATTCCTGGTCCTCCAGTTGCAAGAATTAAGTCCACAGCTTTCATAAGTTCATTTGATGCTTCAACAGATGGTTGTTCAATCCAAGCCACGATATCTTCAGGAGCTCCAGCTTTAACTGCTGCTTCCAAAACGATTCTCGCCGCTTCGATAGTTGCTTTCTTAGCTCTCGGATGTGGAGAGAAAATGATAGCGTTTCTAGTTTTTAAAGCTAGAAGAGCTTTAAATATTGCTGTTGAAGTTGGGTTTGTAGTTGGAACTATCCCAGCAATTACCCCGATTGGTTCAAGAATTTTTTCAACTCCGTAAGCGTCATCTTTATCGATTACACCACAAGTTTGAGTATCTTTATATGAATTATATATATATTCTGATGCAAAGTGATTTTTTATAACTTTATCTTCTAATATTCCCATTCCAGTTTCTTCAGTAGCTAATTTTGCTAAATGAATTCTTGCATTGTTAGCTGCTAGAGCAACTTCCCTAAATATTTTATCAACTTGTTCTTGAGTATAGTTAGCATATTTAGCTTGAGCACATCTTACTCTTTCTACTAATGTATTTATTGACATAACTTTTACCACTCCTTTTAAACAGTTTCTACTAGTTTTAATCTCAAGGTAAGTTTAACCTCAAAAATAGCATTTTTCAAAAAAAAAATAGAATTTTTTTTAAAAAGGATATGGTTAGTTTTTAATCAAAAGTTTTGTACCGTTACAAATCATTTTTAACGGCTTATTGAAACCCTCAATCCTTTTGGATAGTGATTTTTTAAGACTCCATTTTTACTTTTACCCCATCCCAATGAGTAATCATCAACCGAAACCAGATTCCAACCCTCTAATTTTTCATCTACATTTAAAGATTCTCCTGATAAATATCTGGTTATTTCTTGACCATCGATAGAGAGCTCACATAAATTTTTTACCTCTTCTCCCTTCAGTGCCAAAGCTAGGTGGTGACTTGGTTCAAACCTATTTTTTTTGAACTCTCCAAAGTGTAATCCATTCCTTACAATCTTTAAACCTTTTAAATTATATCCAGCCAACTCCTCTGGTACAAGGTAAAGACTCTCTCCAAAAATTTGGAATGTCCCTCTCTCTAAAAATTCAGAGTAAGAAATTTTTAAACTCTCCTCTATAAATTTTTTCAATTCAGCTTCCTGCTTCTTATCTAAATTACTTTTTCCTTTTGCACCTACTTCAGCTCTTGCCGTTCCCTCTTTTTCTAAAAGAGCTATATAATGTCCCTCTCCATTCATTTTATGAGGCCAAAGTCTTATTGTATTTGCAATTTCCTCTCTTCCTGATTCACACCACTCAGGCCTTCCATGTGAGAACCCTTCATGAAATTCAGGTTTTACTATCTTCATATCTGGGTGATTGGAAATAAATTTATCTATTACCTGCTCATTCTCTTCAGGAGAGAACGTACAAGTTGAGTAGACAATTCTCCCCCCTTTTTGTAACATCTTATAGGCGTTTTCAAGAATTTCCTCCTGTCTCTCTCCACATCTTTGAACACTCTTAGGACTCCACTCCTCACAACAAGCAGGGTCTTTCCTAAACATTCCCTCTCCACTGCATGGTGCATCTACAACTATTTTATTAAAAAATTCTGGGAAATACTCTGCCAATCTAAAAGAATCCTCATTTGTAATAAGAGCATTCTTTACTCCCATTCTCTCAATATTGTGTAGAAGTATTCTCGATCTCTTCTGTACAATTTCATTTGAAAGAAGTACTCCCTCTCCTTGAAGTGAACTAGCTAAAAATGTAGATTTTCCTCCAGGGGCAGCACACAGGTCTGCTACTCTATCCCCCTTTTCAATTCCTAGCAGAGAGACAACTGTCATAGCTGATGGTTCCTGTATATAGTATACTCCCGCTGCATGATAAGGATGTTTCCCTGGAGCTTCCTCCTTTCCATAGTAAAATCCTTCTTCAATCCATGGAATCGATGTCAGTTCAAACTGTTCTCTCCCTAAAAACTTTTCTATATCCCCTTTTAGAAGATTTACCCTCAGACTCTGTCTGTTTTCCTTTTCATATGCAGAGATAAACTCTTCATACTCCTCTCCTAAAAGTTTTTTCATCTTCTCTTTAAACTCTTGAGGTAATCTTTCTACCATTCTTTCTTACTCCTCTTCCTCTCTATAAAATCCTAATATAAATTTTTCTATGCCGACATCACTTGAAATTTGTCCACTTTTAATTTGAAACTCCGTTCTAACTACCTCTTCCATTCTCTCTTTTAAAAATTCTAAACTAAATTTTTCCATCAGTTTAAACTTTAAAAAGATTGGGTACTCACTGATATATCTTCCATTATCTCTTCTAAAGAACTCTTTTACACTCTCATAGATAGCTCCCTTAAAATGGTTATAAGTAGTTCTCTTATCTATAACCCCTCTCTTTTCAAGAGCTTTTATCTTTAGCAGTAGAGTCAACTCATCATAGATGGAATAGAGAAAAAGTAAATACTCCTCATTCTCTGCCAAACACTTTAGCAAAGTTTCCCTATCACCTTTTTCTAAAAATAGCTCGATGGATTTTCTCAAGCTATACTCCTCGTTCACAGAGATTATTTTCTCCGCTTCCTCCAGAGAAAAATCATCTCCATCAAAATAATTTTGAAGTTTGGCTACTTCCTGCTTCACTTTTAGGAAATCCTCTCCAATCATCTCGCAAACTTTTTCAGCCTTATACTCCTCTAACTTTAACTCTCTAGAGACATAAAAAATCATTGCCTTCTTCTCATTTTTCTTTTTAGCTGGAAGAACTTTGCAAATCTCTTCTATCTTTTTCATCTCTCTCTTGTCGATTGGATTGCTCTCTCTATCAAACTCATCTAAAAACTCTTCATAGACTAAAACCACAATTTTTTGGCTCAGATTGAAATGTCTTAATCTCTCTATAAAACTTTTTAGATTTACATTCTCCATTCTTTTAAAAACTAATAACTCCAACGATGCAAACATAGAGTTAATCGATACAGCTTCAAAAAATTGTTCCTCCTCTTTCTGTGCACCATCAAAATATTTAGCCTCTATTCCTGGATTTTTATTTTTAATCTCTTTTAACAGCTCTTCATATTTTAGCGGTAAAGGAGTGTCTCCATACAAAAAATAAATCATTTTTTTCTCCTTTTTAAAAATTAAGTTTCTCTAAATTATATCACAATTTTTTAATAATTTTTGCTATAATATGGGGGATATATTAATTCTTTAAAAGGAGTTTTTAAATGCAAAACGTGATAGATATTTTAGAAAAAAATATAGCTCAAGGCAATTTTGTAAAGGGGACTATCTCCAATATGAAAGGGGATTATCCATATAAAAAAATAAATCTTAAACCAGTTCTTATAAAGGATACTCTCTATATTCAACTGGAGCAATTTAAAGGGAATCAAGCTTTCCATTCCAATGTAACTTTGGAAGAGCTCCACTCTCTTCTTCCAACAATTTTGGAAAATTTCCACCAATATCTTTTCCTCTGTGCTGAGGCAGAGTATCAAATTCTGAAAAATAAAAAAGGATTTGCTATAAAGGAGAAAAAAATAAAGCATGCTCCAATCTCTTTAGAGCACAATAAGAAAAAGCACTATCTTCTCCCAGAGGATGAACCCGTTGAATTTCTAATCTACTTGGGAATTATGAGTAAAAATGGAAAGGTCCACAAGGAAAGTTATCCGAAGTTTAGACAGATAAATAAATACTTAGAGTTTATCGATGATACCGTTAGAGAGATGAAAGAGAAGAATCTTGTAGGGGACTCCATTAAAATAGTGGATTTTGGTTGCGGAAAATCTTATCTAACTTTTGCTCTCTACCACTACTTAAAAAATATCAAACAGATGCAGGTAGAGATACTTGGTCTGGATTTAAAAGAGAGTGTAATAGCTGAATGTAACGAGATAGCTCAGAAACTTAATTTTAGGGAACTTAAATTTCTGACAGGAAATATAAAGGATTTCGACTATCTAAAAGATATTGACCTGATTTTCTCGCTCCATGCCTGCAATAATGCGACAGATTACTCTATCTTAAAAGGTCTAGAACTTGGAGCAAAGGCAATTCTTGCTGTTCCATGTTGCCAATCTGAATTCAACCAAAAGATTTCTCACTCTAAGGAGAGCCATCTTTTCCAAGAATTAAATGGAATTGGAAAACATGGGATACTTCTAGAAAAATTTGCCTCTCTTGCCACAGATGCCCTGAGAGGATTGGCATTGGAAAGATGTGGATATAGAACTCAAATAATGGAATTCATCGATATGGAACACACTCCAAAAAATATTTTAATCAAAAGTGTCAAAGAGAATTTCAAGGAGAAACAACTATTGGAGAAGAAGAAGGAGTATGACTCTCTCGTTGAGTTTTTAAAAATCAAACCCCTTCTCTCTGAATTACTTGAAAAATACTTCCTTCAATAAGAAAAATAAAAAAAAGGTAGAGGATTTTCCTCTGCTTTTTTTATTTTTTAAAAAAAATTTTTTTGTATTTTTTTCTGTTGTTGTAATAACTTCACCCCCTCCCATTTTAAAATTCCAACCTAATTTGTAATACCAGATTGTATGTCTCTCACACAATACACTGTATTGAAATCGAAAAAAATTAGGTTATACTTTACCAGAATTAATTAGTTGCGGAGGAATCGTAATATGAAAATTTTTAAATACTTCTTACTTTTTTTAATTTGTTCTATCTCCATCTTTGCCTTTCACCTTTCACCTGATTGTTTTGACAAAAGAATCGATGGAAATGGTGGTACACAGGAAATAATTTTTAAAAACGATTCCAATGAACCTATCAGATATCAATTTTATGTTGATAAAGCAAAAGATATTACAGTTGATATGTCTGACTGGGTCAAGCTTTATCCTAAAGTTCTGACAATCAAACCTCAGAGCAGTGGTAAATTAAAAATATTTGCTAAGGCTCCAGTAACTGCTCCACAAGGAGAGTATCAATTCTATTTGGGAATTCGTTCCGTAAATATTCCAAAAATTGAGAACACTACTCAACTTACGATGCCTATCAATCTCAGACTTAGAATGTATGGATATAATGGGATTATTCAATCCAATCTGAATTTAAAAAATTATAGAGTCACTCAAGAGGGAAACCATCTCAACTTTGTTGGAACTTTGGTCAATGCCACAAAGGGAAGTTCTGTTCAAGCAGAAATTGCTCTAATTGGCAAAAATAGGAAGGAGACTTTTGGTACTGGTCGTCTCCAAGAGGGAAATTATAATTTTAATGTTCCTCTAAAAAACTTTAAGAACGCCAAAGATATCAAACAGATTATCGTTACTGATCTCATCAACAACAGGGAACTACTGAAATTAAAATTAAATTAAATCGATTTTTGGGAGGTGTCCCGTATGAAAAAATTTATTTTTTTTCTATCAGCCTTAATGATTATTTCAACCTTCGCAGCCACAGAAAGTAGTAGCTCTCTCAATCAAGCATCAGTCGATATCAATATTACAGCAACTGTCCCACAAATTTCTCAATTGATAATAACTGATTCTGCTGATAGTTCTACCAGTGTTCAAAGTGCAACTATTGCATATGGTTCATTAAGTAGGACAGCAACCGGTTATACAATGCCTAAAACACTCTATGTAAAAAGATCTACCTCTGGTCAAGATGTTTTAATTGGAACTCTAACCGAAGTTTCTGTTTCCTTTGAAGGAAACTCTCAGACTGCTACAACTACACTTACACTTGAAAACTCAACAGAAACTATTGAATCTACTTTGAGTTTGAGTGGTTCAACTGCTACAGAAGCTTCCAATTCAGCTTCTAATCAAGTATATCAATTTACTGTTACATCTGATTTAGATGCTTCAGATGTCGGAGCAGCACCAGCAGGAAATTATGCAACTACGACCCCTACTACGATAAATGTTACACTCGATTAAAAAATATGTGGTACTCCTTTCGATTCTTTGCTCCGCATCTCTATGGGGGAGAGATGCCTATGTTGAGCAAGAGCTACAGCGCTTAAATGATTTAAAAGCTAGGGGAAGAATCTCCTCAGAACGTTATGATTTTTTTTATTCACTTTTGACAGACGAGGAGGAGGAACAACTCTATACACTTACCATCAACGGAAAGCGAGCTACTGAGGCGTACCAGATAAAGTTTGAGAATGGAGAGAGCTACTATCCGCTCCTCTCCTTTTTCAATTCCATCGGACATTCTCAAATAGAGAGAACTCCTGAAAAAATTGTTGTTCAACTAGAAAATGACCATGACAATGTCACTTTTAATTTCAAAAGTAAAAAAATAGAAGACCGACAAGGGAAAACTTTTCCATTTGTAGAAAAAGTAGATTATTTTTTTAATGGTGATGATATCTACCTAAAAGAAAGTATTTTTGAAAAACTCTTTTTAGATTCTTCTCCTTTAAAAAATGAGGAGGAGCTAAAAATTGATTTTAATCCCGCTTTTACAACCAGAGAAAATCAATTTCTTCAACTAGAGATTGATGAGGAAAAATTTATGGCCGAATCAGATTTTGAAGAGGTCACCCATACAAATCCTAGAAAACTTTGGGAGCTTGGATATCTTCGTGCCAATGCCCTACTCACTTGGGAGAAAAAGATGTCCAATGAATGGTCAAACTACTTGGAATATCAAGGCTCTTTACTCTATGGAACTCTAATAACAGGATATGATTTGGAAACTAGGAAGTGGAATGACGCCTCTCTTAGATATAGAGATATCTGGGAGCAACATGATTTAGATTTTTGGAGGTATGAAAATAGCGAAAAGGGAATAAGCTTTAAGAAGAAAAAAGGTTATTTCTGGAATGGAAAAAAATATATTATCCGTGAAGAAGTTCCAATTGGAAGTACTGTCGAACTTCTCTATATGGGTTCTGTCATCGCTATACAAAATGCCCAAGATGGTGAGGTAACTTTTTCTAACAGTGAAATAATGGAAAATCGTACCTACACACTTAAAATTTATACCCCTTCTGGAGAGATTCTTGTGAGAACTATTCAGACTCATAAAGATTATAACCAACAGCAAAAGGGACAAATTGAATATAACTTCGATATCAGAGAACAAAAGTGGAAAGGGGATAAATATAAATCCAATCTTGAAATCTATTATGGACTTACCAATACTCTAACTATTGGAGCTCAATATATGAAATCTCCTGAGCTGGTCTCCAGTGGTAAATGGGAGTATTTAGACGAAACACAGTTAGAACTTATCTACAGTGATAGAATAAAAAGTTATCCCTATACTATCAGTGCTGGGTATGGTAAAGCGTTAACTCTCTACTCTGATAAGAGTTCCTATGATTTTATGGGAGAGCTCGATGTCGACAAATGGAATCTGACTGCTGAATTGGAAGAGTTTGGATATTATTATAACCAAAAGAGAACTCGAGATATTGAACTACTCTATAACTTTACAGACAGATGCTCTCTTGGATATGAATATTTATACCAAGAGACTTATGAAAATTATAAGAGTACAGAGCATCGATTGAAACTATCTCTCTCCCATACCTATAAAGATTTACTTGCCACTTTTAATTATAATATGAGCAGTTTAAACAGCTATGATGAGTTTAATCTAAATCTTTACTATGGAGGCTTTAGAAATATCGCAGTCATTTTAAATAACTCTTGGAAAGATTTTTTTAAAGATTATGAAACTAAACTTGTCATCTCCAACACTACATACTATGGACCCATCGACGCAGCTTTAGAAATTAAATATTCAGAAAAATATAAAAGTGCTTTGAGCTTTAAATTTGAAATGAAACTAGATGACTTATTTAAATTTGGATTTATTGGAAATAAAGATGGTGGTCGTTCTATTGCTGTCGGTATAGATAGAACTTTTGACTTACAGAACCTTCGTCAACCTATAGAGAGTATAGATAGTTCTAGAATAAAAGTTATTACTTATCAAGATTGCAATGAAAATGGTGTCTTAGATGAGGGGGATAAAAAAATACCATTTGTTACTGTTACCGTTGGAAGTCAAGATACTATAACTGATGAAAATGGTATTGCTTACTTCTACGGAGTTCCTAACAATGTTCGATACAATTTACAAGTAACGTCTCCTGTACCTAATCACACCCTTGGAAAAGTAAAATACTCCATTCTTGGAAAAGATAGTTCTACCATCGAAGCACATATTCCTATCCGTTATTTTGGTGACCTCTACGGACGTTTTAATTTTGCAGATAATCTGAAACTAACGACAGATGAAAAAGAGGATTTTTTCTCAAATCTTTACATAGAATTGAGAGATTTAAATGGAAAAATAGTGGAAAGAACTGCTCCAGATGAAAATGGGGAAGTTGGTATCCATAGTCTTTTTGGAAAAGAGTATCAACTTTCTATTTTTTACCGTGGCACTGAATATGAAATTCCAAAATTCGATGAATCTATAAAAATAAAAGAGGAACCTTTCGATTTTATTTTCGATGGAAAAAATATAACTCTTAAGGAGGAGCTACAAGAAAATGAAAACTAAACTTTTTCTACTTTTTACAATTCTCTATTTCAATCGCTCCATCCACTCCATGGCGGAGGAGTTGATTCATACCTTACCTCAGAGGAAAGAGGCAGCCCATTTAGATATCGAAGTTACAAAACTCAATACTCAAATCCTCAAACCTAATGGGCATGATAAAAATAATAAAAAAATCTATACTTCTGAAATTCCCTTAGCGGAAACTCAGGTCCTTTTACTGATAGAGAACCCCGAAATTTTTGGGGCTCTCTACTCAGTCAATCGACAACTTCCAGCATTAAAAAATATTGTTCGTCAAAAAAATCTCACCTATGAAGAGCTAGAAAATAATCTTTTATCCATTCAGTATGAAAATCTCCCTCTTGAACTCTATGCCGTTCTTTGGGATAGACAAAAGAATCTTGTTGAGAAAATTTATCAGTTCGATTTAAAAAATATGGCTGAAAGCTCTTTGGAATTTTTTCCAGTTTCTACCTATAGCCTTGCAAAAAATTCAACAGAGATTGAATTGGGAGAAATCTCTGAAGAAAATTTTCTTGAAAAATATAACTATGAACTCTCTATCCCCACTCTCACTTGGAATAATTCCAATGGAGTTTTAAAGGGAGAACTTTTTATAGAAAATGAAAAACTTTTTCTCCGTTTAGAATCTTTAGAAAAAATTAAAAATTTTATGAAACCTAAAGTTGAAAATATTTTATCCTTTCCTAAAGATTTAAAATTGATGTCGACGGAGAAAAAAACACGTTCCAACTCTGTCAGCTCAGTAAATTTAGGAGAACGTCTGCCTGATATCTCTTTAAACTCTCTTTTCCCCAACTCTCAATTGGTACTAACTGATATGTATGGAAATGTTCTCAATCAAATTATTTTTTCTCATGGAGTTCTCAACACCGGAAGTGGAAGTAATTCAATTTCTAATACTGTTCAAATTCAAAGAAGCGGATTTTTATCCGATATCTTTGACCCGATAGATGCTTCTAGTATTACCGTTTCAATTCAAGGAACCACTTTGAGTAGTGGAGAGAGCATGACCGTTCCCCTCAAAAGTAGTTCAAATAATGGAAATACTCTTGATACTACTGTTTCTATCTCACTTACTACGTCTACAGATTTTTTTGGGCTTATTAAAAATGCTCAGCTAAATCTCAATTCAGTCATCTCTCCAACTGCATCAGCTAACGCTTTTCCCGGAGATTATGGAACTACTGTTGAACTACTTGTTGAAGTTGATTAAATTTTGATAGGAATAAAAAAAAGGATATCTTTCGATATCCTTGAAATTTCCCATGAATGGTGCGAGAGGAGGGACTTGAACCCTCACGCCTCAGGCGCCAGATCCTAAGTCTGGTGCGTCTGCCAATTCCGCCACCCTCGCATTAGATGGTGCCGCTTATCGGAGTCGAACCAATCACCTACTGATTACAAGTCAGTTGCTCTACCAGATGAGCTAAAGCGGCATATTATAAGTTTTAAAAAATGGCGGGAGTGACGAGGGTCGAACTCGCGACCTCATGCGTGACAGGCATGCGCTCTAACCAACTGAGCTACACCCCCGCAAATGGTGGTCACAATAGGACTTGAACCTATGACCCCCTGCTTGTAAGGCAGGTGCTCTCCCAACTGAGCTATGCGACCA
>X1_Eurasian_Beaver__coassemble_131_pt1 | contig 12559 bp, 11 predicted proteins | sample X1_Eurasian_Beaver__metabat2_high_PE_007 | metagenome-assembled genome bin X1_Eurasian_Beaver
TGAAAGTACTTGGAGGGCAGCCTCCTGGGAGGATAGGAACTTGCCAAGCTTTTTTTATTTATATTTTTTTAATTAGATTCAAGCAAAATATTATTTAGAAAAGATGTTGACAAAGTTCTACAAAAATGTTATCATCTCTAATGTCTTAGAAGAAAGTCGATTGTAAAACTCTTGTTTTACCATATCTCGATTGGAAGATATGGGAGGATTATAAAATATCCGTTAATGAGTGGAGGTGTAAGATGAGAGTAAACATACAATTAGAATGCACAGAGTGCAAAAGAAGAAACTACAGTACTTCTAAAAACAAAAAAAACACTACAGAAAGATTAGAATTAAACAAATACTGTAAGTGGGATAAAAAAGTAACTGTACATAAAGAAACAAGAAAGTAATATTATAACCAATTAATATTTACCAATTTCAATTAAAGTAGTTTGCAACATGCAGGTCAATGGCTCAATTGGCAGAGCATCGGTCTCCAAAACCGAGGGCTGGGGGTTCGAGTCCCTCTTGACCTGCCATTTTTTTATTTTTAAATGAAATGAGATCAAACTAACAAGGTGATGATTTTATGAGTTTAATCAGAGACGTAAGAACAGAGTATTCAAAAGTACAATGGCCAAAGAAGTCAGAAGTAAAAGCTGCGACCCTTTGGGTAATAGTAATGAGTGTTGTTCTAAGTATCTATTTAGGAGTTTTCGACTTAATCGCTTCTAGACTTTTAAAAATGCTTGTCTCTATCTTTGGAGGATAATATGGAAAAAACCTTAGTAAAAAAATGGTTTATGATCCATACCTATTCAGGGTATGAGAAAAAAGTAAAAACTGATTTAGAACAAAAAATCGAAACCTTGGGAATGAATGAAATTGTAACGAAAATTTTAGTTCCTGAAGAAGAAATTGTTGAAATCAGAAGAGGAAAAAAGAAAACAGTAGCAAGAAAACTATTTCCTGGCTATGTGATGTTAGAAATGGTAGCTACAAAAGAAGAAAGTAATGAAGGAATTAATTATAGAGTAGATTCAGACGCATGGTATATTGTAAGAAATACTAATGGTGTTACTGGATTTGTAGGAGTAGGATCTGATCCAATTCCTATGGAAGATGATGAAGTAAAAAACATTTTTGATGTTATTGGAATAAAAGATGATTTCGATGAAAAAGTTACTAAAGAAGTAGTAAAAGTAAATTTCCAAGTTGGAGATTTTGTTACGATAGGTGTTGGCGGATTTGCTGGACACGAAGGAAGAGTAGCTGAAATGGATATGGAACATCAAAAAGCTAAAGTTATGGTAGAGATGTTTGGAAGAATGACTCCAGTCGAAGTCGATTTTAACAGTCTAGAAAAAGAATAGTTTTTTTAGACAATGTGGGAGATATTATCATTAGTACCACGCATATTATGGAGGTGTAATTTATACAATGGCAAAAGAAGTAATTAAAGTAATAAAACTACAACTACCAGCAGGAAAAGCTAACCCAGCTCCACCAGTTGGACCAGCACTAGGTCAACACGGAGTTAACATAATGGAATTTTGTAAAGCTTTTAATGCTAAAACTCAAGATAAAGCTGGATGGATAATTCCAGTTGAAATATCTGTATACAACGACAGATCTTTCACATTTGTTTTAAAAACTCCACCTGCATCTGATTTGATAAAAAAAGCGGCAGGAATCACATCTGGAGCTAAAAATTCTAAAAAAGAAACTGCAGGAACTATTAATACTGCAAAACTTAAAGAAATCGCTGAAACTAAAATGCCAGATCTGAATGCAGGATCAATTGAAGCAGCTATGAGAACTTTAGCTGGATCTGCAAGATCTATGGGAATAAAAGTAGTAGACTAATTCATAGTTTGGGAAGAATTAAGTGGTAGGAATTATTTCCGTTTACCCACAAAAGGAGGAAATTTCAAATGGCAAAAAAGAGAGGTAAGAAATACTTAGAAGTAGCTAAGCTTGTTGAAACAGGTAAGCTATATGAAGTTAAAGAAGCTTTAGAGCTTGTTAAAAAAACACAAACAACTAAGTTTGTTGAAACAGTAGAAGTAGCTCTAAGACTTGGAGTAGATCCAAGACATGCTGACCAACAAGTAAGAGGTACAGTAGTACTTCCTCATGGAACTGGAAAAACAGTAAAAATATTAGCAATCACTTCAGGTGCTAACATAGATAAGGCTCTAGCTGCAGGAGCAGATTATGCAGGAGCAGAAGAATATATCGAAAAAATCCAACAAGGATGGTTTGATTTCGATTTAGTAATCGCAACTCCAGATATGATGCCTAAGCTAGGAAGATTAGGAAAAGTTTTAGGAACAAAAGGATTAATGCCAAATCCAAAATCAGGAACTGTAACTGCTGATATTGCAGCTGCTGTATCTGAATTCAAAAAAGGAAAATTAGCTTTCAGAGTTGATAAACTTGGATCAATTCACGTACCAATCGGAAAAGCAGATTTCTCAGAAGAAGCATTAAATGATAATTTTAAAGCTTTCTTAGCTGAGATCATTAGATTAAAACCTGCAGCATCAAAAGGTCAATATTTAAGAACTGTTGCAGTATCTTTAACAATGGGACCTGGTATCAAAATGGATACAGCTCTTGTTGCAAAAGAAATGGGAATGTAATAAATTCTCAAATTAACTAAGTTGGATAAATTAATTATATAGATCCAAACCAAAGACCGTAGGTGGTGTAAACCTTAAAGAACCTACCGAGGTTGGAATAAGGTGTCACTAGCCTCGTATTAGAGACGAAAGCCTCCGTTCCTATTCTTTGGCAACGGAGGCATATTTTTAGAAAAAAGAGGAGGTGAATCATCACAATGGCAACTCAATTTAAGAAAGAACTAGTAGCTGAGTTAGCTGATAAAATCAGAAAAGCTCAATCAATCGTTCTTGTTGACTATCAAGGTCTTACTGGTAAAGATGAGACTGAACTTAGAAAACAAATGAGAGAAGCTGGAGCTGAGTATTTAGTAGCTAAAAACAGACTGTTTAAAATAGCACTTAAAGAAGCTGGAGTTGAAGATTCTTTTGATGATTTATTAGAGGGGACTACATCTTTTGCTTTTGGATACAACGATCCAGTAGCACCAGCAAAAGTAGTTTTTGATTTAACTAAAGCTAAAGCTAAAGCTAAACAAAATATCTTCAAAATAAAAGGTGGAGTTCTAACTGGAAAAAGAGTAGAGGCAGGAAATATAGAATCACTTGCTAAACTTCCTTCAAGAGAAGTTTTACTATCTATGTTACTAAACTCAATGCTTGGACCAATCAGAAAACTTGCTTACGCAACTGTTGCAATAGCAGAAAAAAAAGAAGAGTCAGCTGAATAATCAGTCAGACTTGTAACATTATAGAATATTTGTTATAATAATTATAATTGAGAAAATTAAAGGAGGAATATTAAATGGCATTTGATAGAGCTAAATTCATAGCTGAACTAGAAGCTATGACAGTATTAGAATTAAAAGAATTAGTAGAAGCTTTAGAGGAGCACTTCGGTGTTACTGCAGCTGCACCAGTAGCTGTTGCTGCTGCTGCTGAGGGACCTGCTGTAGAAGAAAAAACTGCATTTGATGTAGTATTAACAGCTGCAGGTGGAAACAAAATAGCAGTTATTAAAGAAGTAAGAGGAATCACTGGACTAGGACTTAAAGAAGCTAAAGAACTAGTTGATAACGGAGGAACTCTTAAAGAAGGAGCTTCTAAAGAAGAAGCTGAAGAAATAAAAGCTAAACTTACTGCTGCAGGAGCAACTGTAGAAGTTAAGTAATTCTTACTAAAATTAAAAAAAATAGGCACTCGAATAGAGTGCCTATTTACTCATTATGGAAAGATTTAAAAAATGTTAATATTTAACTTTTTAAAAATAATGTAACCTTTTATTTCTAAAAGGTTAGATATTAACCACTAAAGAATTATAAGGGGTGTGAATTAATGGGGAAACTCGTTGAAAGATTGAATTTCGGTAGAATTAAAGAAAGAGGACAAATGCCTCATTTTCTTGAATTCCAATTGGATTCTTATGAAGATTTTTTACAAGCAAAAGTAATGCCAAGCTTAAGAGCAGATAAAGGGCTCAATGCAGCTTTTAAAGAAATTTTCCCTATTGAATCTTCGAATGGAGATATCAGACTAGAATATATTTCTTACGAATTGCATGAGGCTGAAGCGCCACTAAATGATGAACTTGAATGTAAGAAAAGAGGAAAAACGTATTCTGCGTCTTTAAAAGTAAGGCTAAAGCTCATTAATAAAAAAGGTAATAATGAAATACAAGAATCATTGGTATATTTTGGAGAAGTTCCAATGATGACAGAAAGAGGTACTTTCATAATAAATGGTGCTGAAAGAGTAGTTGTATCCCAATTACATAGATCACCGGGAGTGTCTTTTAACAAAGAAGTAAATATTCAGTCAGGAAAAGATTTATTCTCTGGAAAAATAATTCCATATAAAGGAACATGGCTAGAATTTGAAACTGATAAAAATGATACATTGAGTGTAAAAATTGATAGAAAGAAAAAAGTATCAGCAACAGTATTCTTAAAAGCAGTTGATTTTTTCAGTAACAATTTTGAAATAATGGACGCTTTTCTAGAAGTTAAAGAAATTAATTTAGACAGCTATATTAATAAGTATAAAGATAAAAATGACTTATTAAGTGTTCTAAAAACAAAATTTGAAGGAAGTTTCTTAAAAGAAGATATTTATGACCAAGAAACTGGTGAGATTGTAGCTGAAGTTGGTGCAGTAATTACTGAAGAACTAATTGAAAGATTTGTCTCAATGAATTTAGAAAAAATTATTTATTGGGAAGTAAAACCAGAAGATAAACTGCTTGCAAAAACAATTGAAACAGACGAGACACATTCAAAAGAAGAGGCAGTAACAGAAGTATTTAAAAAATTAAGACCTGGAGATTTAGTAACAGTTGATTCAGCAAGATCACTTATAAAGCAAATGTTCTTTAACCCTCAAAGATATGATTTAGAGCCTGTTGGAAGATATAAGATGAATAAAAGATTAAAATTAGATATATCGGAAGACGAAATTTTATTAACAAAGGAAGATGTAATTGCAACAATTAGATATGTAATAGGACTTCATAATGGCGAAGGACACACAGACGACATTGATAATCTCTCAAATAGAAGGGTAAGAGGAGTAGGAGAATTACTTCTAATGCAAATAAAAACAGGATTATCAAAAATGGGAAAAATGGTCAAAGAAAAAATGACAGTACAAGATTCAGAAACTTTAACACCACAATCTTTACTTAATACAAGACCATTAAATGCTTTGATTTTAGATTTCTTTGGTTCTGGACAACTTTCTCAATTTATGGATCAGTCAAATCCACTTGCTGAGCTTACACATAAAAGAAGAATTTCAGCTTTAGGACCAGGTGGTTTATCAAGAGAAAGAGCTGGATTTGAAGTAAGAGACGTTCACGACTCTCATTATGGTAGAATTTGTCCAATTGAGACACCAGAGGGACCGAATATAGGTCTAATAGGATCTCTTGCTACATATGCTAAAGTGAATAAATATGGATTTATAGAAACTCCATATGTAAAAGTAACTGAAGGTAAAGCTAATTTTAATGATATTCATTATCTTGCAGCTGATGAAGAAGAAGGATTATTTATAGCACAGGCGGATACAAAAATTGGTGAAGATGGATCACTTTTAGGAGATGTTGTATGCAGATTTGGACATGAAATAGTTCCAGTATCTGGAGAAAAAGTTGATTATCTAGATGTGTCTCCTAAACAAGTTGTATCAGTATCAGCGGGTCTGATTCCGTTCTTGGAACACGATGACGCGAATAGAGCATTAATGGGATCAAACATGCAAAGACAGGCTGTACCATTGTTGAGAACAGAAGCTCCATTTATAGGAACAGGACTAGAAAGAAAAGTTGCTGTAGACTCAGGAGCTGTAGTAGTTTCAAAAACAGACGGTAAAATTGTGTATGTAGATGCAAAAAAAGTAGTAATAGAAGATCTAGAAGGAAAAGAGCATACATATAGATTACTAAATTTTGAAAGATCAAACCAAGCAATGTGTCTTCATCAAAAACCACTTGTTGATTTAGGAGCAGGAATAAAAAAAGGTGATATTATTGCTGATGGGCCTGCAACAAAAGGTGGAGACCTTGCGTTAGGAAGAAATATCTTAATGGCATTTATGCCTTGGGAAGGATATAATTTCGAAGATGCAATTTTAATTTCAGACAGATTAAGAAAAGAGGATGTATTTACATCATTACATATTGAAGAATATGAAATTGAGACAAGAAATACAAAATTAGGTGATGAAGAAATCACAAGAGAAATTCCAAATGTCTCAGAAGAAGCTCTAAAAAACTTAGATTCAAGAGGAATTATCGTTGTAGGGTCGGAGGTTGGACCAGGAGATATTTTAGTTGGAAAAACCGCACCAAAAGGAGAAACAGAACCTCCTGCAGAAGAAAAATTACTTAGAGCAATTTTTGGTGAAAAAGCAAGAGATGTAAGAGATACATCTTTAAGAATGCCACATGGTTCGAAAGGGACAGTTGTTGAAGTTCTTGAACTTTCAAGAGAAAATGGAGATGAACTGAAAGCTGGAGTTAACAAAGTAATTAGAGTATTTGTTGCAGAGAAGAGAAAGATTACAGTTGGAGATAAAATGTCTGGACGTCATGGAAACAAAGGGGTTGTTTCAAGAGTTCTTCCAGCTGAGGATATGCCATTCTTAGAAGATGGAACTCATTTAGATGTTGTAATCAATCCACTGGGAGTACCTTCACGTATGAATATAGGGCAGGTCCTTGAAGTACACTTAGGTATGGCTATGGGAAAAATTAATAATGGTACTTATATAGCTACACCTGTTTTTGATGGAGCTACAGAGGAGCAAGTAAAAGACTACTTAGAAGAAGCTGGATATCCAAGAAAAGGAAAAGTTACATTATATGATGGTAGAACAGGAGATAAATTTGATAATCCAGTAACAGTTGGAAGAATGTATATGTTAAAACTACACCATCTAGTTGAAGACAAAATGCATGCTAGAGCAATTGGACCATACTCACTTGTAACTCAACAACCTCTAGGAGGAAAAGCTCAATTTGGTGGACAAAGACTTGGAGAAATGGAAGTTTGGGCACTAGAAGCATATGGAGCTTCAAACATACTTCAAGAAATGTTAACTGTAAAATCAGATGATGTAACTGGAAGAACAAAAACATATGAAGCTATTGTAAAAGGTGAGGAAATGCCAGAATCTGATTTACCAGAATCATTTAAAGTACTTTTAAAAGAATTCCAAGCTTTGGCTTTAGATGTAGAGTTATTTGATTCAGAAGATAATATAATAAATGTTGATGAAGAATTAAATAAAGATGAGAATATAACTGAATTCTCTTTAACAGATTTAAACAATTAAATAAAATAGCAAAAAGGGAGGAGGAGACCTCCTCCCTTAATTTTTATATAAATAAAGATAATAGAAGCTTTATCTTAAGTAAGGAGGCTTTGTATTTAATATGGGAATAAAAAATTTCGAAAAAATTAGAATAAGACTTGCTTCGCCAGAAAGAATACAGGAGTGGTCTCACGGAGAAGTAACAAAACCGGAGACAATTAATTATAGAACACTTAATCCAGAGCCGGATGGATTATTCTGTGAAAGAATATTCGGACCAAGTAAAGACTGGGAATGCGCTTGTGGAAAATATAAAAGAATGAGATATAAAGGTCTTGTTTGCGAGAAATGTGGAGTAGAAGTAACAAGAGCTAAGGTAAGAAGAGAAAGAATGGGACATATTGGTCTTGCGGCGCCAGTATCTCATATTTGGTATTCAAAAGGAACACCAAATAAAATGTCTTTAATTTTAGGGATTTCACCGAAAGAGTTAGAATCAGTACTATATTTTGCAAGATATATAGTTACAGAAAGTGGAGAAAGCTCGCTAAAAGAAGGAAAAATTCTTACTGAAAAAGAGTATAAATTATTTAAGCAACTTTATGGAAATAACTTTGAAGCTTTAATGGGAGCTGAAGCTATTTTAAAACTTTTAGAAAAAATAGATCTAGAATCTCTAAGAGATGAATTGGAAAAAGAATTAGAAGATGTAAGCTCATCGCAAAAAAGAAAAAAAGTTGTTAAAAGATTAAAAATAGTAAGAGACTTCATAGCATCTAACAATAAACCTGAATGGATGATAATGAAAAACGTTCCGGTAATACCAGCAGATCTTAGACCAATGGTACAATTAGATGGTGGAAGATTTGCAACATCTGATTTAAATGATCTTTATAGAAGAGTTATTAATAGAAATAATAGATTAAAAAAGTTATTAGAAATAAAAGCACCAGAAATCGTTGTGAAAAACGAGAAAAGAATGTTACAAGAAGCTGTTGACGCTCTTATAGATAATGGAAGAAGAGGAAAACCAGTTGTTGCACAAAATAACAGGGAACTTAAATCTCTTTCAGATATGCTAAAGGGAAAACAAGGTAGATTTAGACAAAATCTTCTTGGAAAAAGGGTTGACTACTCAGCAAGATCGGTTATTGTTGTAGGACCATCTTTAAAAATGAATCAATGTGGAATTCCGAAAAAAATGGCCTTAGAACTGTATAAACCTTTTATAATGCGTGAGCTTGTAAAAAGAGAGTTAGCAAGCAATATAAAAACTGCAAAAAAACTTGTTGAAGATGCAGATGATAAAGTATGGGATGTAATTGAAGATGTTATTCAAGATCATCCAGTATTATTGAATAGAGCACCAACACTTCATAGACTTTCGATTCAAGCTTTTGAACCAGTTTTAATAGAAGGAAAAGCAATTAGATTACATCCATTAGTATGTTCTGCATTTAATGCCGATTTTGACGGTGACCAAATGGCAGTTCATTTAATGCTTTCTCCAGAAGCTATTATGGAAGCAAAACTTTTAATGCTAGCTCCAAATAATATAATATCTCCATCAAATGGAGAACCAATTGCCGTACCATCACAAGATATGGTTATGGGTTGCTTCTATATGACAAAAGATAAACCGGGTGCAAAAGGGGAAGGAAAGATATTCTCAAATATAGCACAAGCGATTACAGCATACGATAATGGAATTTTAGATACACATGCTTTAATTAAAGTAAGAATAGATGGAGATCTTATTGAAACAACTGCAGGAAGATTATTATTTAACCAAATGCTTCCACAAGAAAATAAACAATATAATGTTACTTTTGGAAAAAAACAGCTAAAAGACCTTATTGGAAAACTATATGAAATGCATGGATTCTCAAAAACAGCTGAATTAATTAATGATATTAAAAACTTTGGATATCATTATGCGACATTTGCTGGAGTATCTGTTGGAATTGAAGATCTTGAAATTCCAGCCTCTAAAAAAGAAATATTAGCTAAAGCAGATCAAGACGTAGCTGATATCGATATGCAATATAGAGAAGGAAAAATTATTAACGAAGAAAGATATAGAAAAACGATTGCGGTGTGGTCAGAAGCAACGGAAGCAGTTACAAAGGCAATGATGTCAGGACTAGATCAATTTAACCCAGTATATATGATGGCGAATTCAGGAGCAAGGGGATCTATAGCTCAGATGAGACAGCTAGCTGCAATGAGGGGTAATATGGCCGATACACAAGGTAGAATCATTGAAGTACCTATCAAAGCCAACTTCCGTGAAGGACTTACAGTTTTAGAGTTCTTTATGTCATCGCATGGAGCTAGAAAAGGATTAGCGGATACAGCTTTAAGAACGGCTGACTCAGGATATTTAACAAGAAGACTAGTTGATATTTCACATGAAGTGATTGTAAATGATGTTGATTGTGGAACTCATCAAGGAATCGAAGTTGGAGAACTAATTTCTGACGGTAAAGTTATAGAAAAACTTTCAGAAAGAATTAATGGAAGAGTTTTAGCTGAAGATTTAGTAGTAAATGGAGAGCTAATTGCAGCTAGAAATACTTTAATTGGAAAAGAGTTAATTAAAAAGATTGATGAATTAGAAGTTAGAAAAGTAAAAATTAGATCGCCATTAACATGTCATCTTGAAAAAGGTGTTTGTCAAAAATGTTATGGAATGGATCTTTCGAATCACAAAGAAATTCTTCTTGGAGAAGCTGTTGGGGTTATTGCAGCACAATCTATCGGAGAGCCAGGTACTCAGCTTACAATGAGAACTTTCCATACAGGAGGAGTTGCGATGGCAACTGCTGCAAATACAAGTGTAAGAGCTGAGAATAGTGGTAAAATAGCATTTAAAGATATTAGAATTTTGGAACAAGAAGCTACAGGTGAAAAAGTTGTAGTATCACAATCTGCAAAACTAATTATTGGAAATTATGACTATGAAATTCCTTCAGGATCAATTTTAAGAGTTGAAGAAGGACAAGAGATAAAAATTGGAGATACGTTAGTAACATTTGATCCATACCATATCCCAATAATTGCAGATCAAGAAGGTAGAATTGAGTATAGAGAATTATACATCAAAGAAAATTATGATGAAAAATATGATGTTACAGAATATATGGCAATTAAACCAGTTGAATCTGGGGATATTAACCCAAGAGTAATTGTTTTTGATGAAGAAGGAAATCAAAAAGCTACTTACAGTATACCGTTTGGAGCTTATTTAATGGTAAGAGAAGGGGAATCTGTAACTAAAGGACAAACAATAGCAAAAATAATTAAAGAGGGAGAAGGAACAAAAGATATTACAGGTGGTCTTCCAAGAATTCAAGAATTATTTGAAGCTAGAAATCCTAAAGGAAAAGCTATTTTAAGTGAAATAGATGGAAAAGTTGAAATTACAGGAAAAAAGAAAAAAGGATATAGAGTAATACTTGTAAAATCAACAACACATTCTGATGAAGTAAAAGAATATTTAGTGGCACTTGGAGAACATTTGGTTGTAACAGATGGAATGCTTATAAAAGCTGGAGATAAAATTACAGAAGGAGCTATTTCTCCATATGATGTCTTAAATATTAAAGGACTTGTGGCTGCAGAGCAATTTATTCTTGAATCTGTTCAACAAGTTTATAGAGATCAAGGTGTTACAGTAAATGATAAGCACATTGAAATTATTGTTAAACAAATGTTCAAAAAGGTAAGAATCGTTGATTCGGGTGCTTCTCTATTCCTAGAGGATGAGATTGTAGAGAAAAGAGTAGTAGAACTTGAGAATATAAAACTTAGAGAAGAAGGAAAAGCGGAGATTCAGTATGAACCAGTAATACAAGGTATTACGAAAGCCGCTGTTAATACAGGAAGCTTTATTTCTGCGGCTTCATTCCAAGAGACTACAAAAGTTTTATCTAATGCTGCAATAGAAGGAAAAGTCGATTACCTAGAAGGACTAAAAGAAAATGTAATTATAGGTAAGAAAATTCCAGCAGGAACAGGATATACTGCATATAAGGATATTATACCAGCTGAAATAGTTGAAGAATAAATAAAATAAATAGGCGACTTTTGTCGCCTATTTTAATACTCAGCGTAGAAAAAGGAGAGTAAAAAATGGTAAAAGGAAATTTATTTGTTGTATCGGGTCCTAGTGGTGCTGGAAAATCTACCGTATGTAAGTTAGTAAGAAAAATGTTAGGAATCAATTTAGCAACGTCTGCAACCACTAGACAACCAAGGGAAGGAGAAGTAGACGGGCGAGAGTATCATTTTTTAACAATTGAGGAATTTCAAAAGAAAATTAAAAATAAAGAATTTTTAGAATATGCAAATGTACATGGAAATTATTATGGAACATTAAAATCAGAGGTTGAAGCACGTCTTGAGCGAGGTGAAAATGTTATTTTAGAAATAGATGTTCAAGGTGGACTTCAGGTTAGGGATATATATCCAGATGTAAATTTAATTTTCTTTAAAACTCCGACAGAAAAAGATTTAGAAAATAGATTAAGAGGTAGAAAAACAGATAGTGAAGAGACAATTCAACTAAGATTAGCAAATTCATTAAGAGAATTAGAGTTTGAAAAAGAATATGATACTGTAATAATAAATACTACAGTTGAACAATCTTGTGATGATTTAATTTCTATAATAAAGAATATCTCAAATAAGTAGATAATTAGGAGGAACAATGAGAAAAGAAATAACGTTTGATGAATTATTAAAAAAAATACCAAATAAATATGTTCTTACAATAACAGCAGGAAAAAGATGTAGAGACCTAGGAAAAGGTGTCCCTGCTCTTGTTAAAGTTTCTAAAAAAGATACTAATGTAAAAAAAGCTTTTAAAGAAATTTTAGATAATAAAATTAGTTTTGCTGAAGCAGATTTTATAACTTCTGAGGAATAAAAATGTTAAAAAGATTTTTTCTTTTATTAAGTATATTATTTTTATGTTTAAAAAAAAAAAAAAAAGAACTAATTTCTTTAAAGGAGGAACGTTTTCTTTTTGGAACATACATTAGAATAATTGCTTTTAATGAAAATGAAAAATTATTAAAAAATTCCATAGAAGAAGCATTTAAAGAAATTGAACGAATCGATGATGCATATAATAG
>X1_Eurasian_Beaver__coassemble_132_pt1 | contig 12298 bp, 20 predicted proteins | sample X1_Eurasian_Beaver__metabat2_high_PE_007 | metagenome-assembled genome bin X1_Eurasian_Beaver
TTATTAAACTGTTGTAATTTCTTTTTCTTTTTTTTTAATAAGTTCATCTATTGTTTTGATATGTCCATCAGTAACTTTTTGTACTTCATCTTCATATCTTTTAAGATCATCTTCAGTAATTTCCCCATCTTTTTCTAATTTTCTAAGGTGATTATTAGCATCTTTTCTTATATTTCTAATTGCCACTTTTCCATTTTCAGCTTCAGATTTTGCAAGTTTTACATATTCTTTTCTTCTATCAGCTGTTAGTTCTGGTATCATTAATCTAATTAATTTCCCGTCATTGTTTGGAGTAAGTCCAAGATTTGAAGCCATTATAGCTTTTTCAATAACTGGTATAAGTGATTTATCCCAAGTATCAATAACTAAAAGTCTTGCTTCTGGAGCAGAAACTGTACCAACTTGGTTAAGTGGCATTAGTTGTCCATACTGTTCAATTTTTATCCCATCTAACATTGCTACGTTTGCTCTTCCAGCTCTGATTGCTGCAAATCTATTTTTTACAGCCTCAATAGCCTTATCCATTTTTTCTTTACATTCTTTCATATAGTTTTGTGCTACCATTGGTTTTTTCCTCCTCTAACTCCTTTTTTATTTTTCTACAACAACTGTACCTATATTTTCTCCAAGAATAACTTTTTTTAAGTTTCCTTCAGTAAGAGAATCAAAGACTAATATTGGTAATTTATTTTCTCTACATAGAGAAATAGCTGTAGCATCCATTACTTTTAAATTTTTATTTAATACTTCATTGTAAGTTACTTCATCATATTTTACAGCATCTTCAAATTTTTTAGGATCTTTATCATAGATTCCATCTACCTTAGTAGCTTTAATTACCACATCTGCATTTATTTCAACTGCTCTAAGAGCTGCAGCTGTATCTGTAGTAAAATAAGGATTTCCTGTTCCCGCTCCAAAAATTACTACTCTTCCCTTTTCAAGGTGTCTTTGTGCTCTTCTTTTAATAAAAGGTTCAGCAATTTTTGGCATTTCAATAGCTGTCTGTACTCTTGTTGGTACTCCTAAATGCTCAATAGCATTTTGAAGAGCTAAGGCGTTTATAACAGTAGCTAACATTCCCATATGATCACCAGTTACTCTATCAATCCCTTGTTCAGCACCTGAAAGTCCACGGAATATATTTCCACCACCAATAACTATACCAATTTCTACACCTAAATCGACGATTTCCTTTATTTGCTTAGCGTAAGATGTGATTACTTCAGAAGATATTCCAAACTCTTGCTCTCCCATAAGTGCTTCACCACTAAGTTTTAACAGAATTCTTTTATAAATAGGTTCCATCTACTACTTCACATCCTTTCTCATTTTTAAAAAAAAGGGATGCTGTTGCATCCCTTTTGATTTTAATTACGCGTTAAGTTGAGCTGCAACTTCTGCTGCGAAATCTACTTCTTCTTTTTCGATTCCCTCTCCAACTTTAAATCTTTGGAAAGAAGCTACTTTTATATCCCCAGCGTATTGAGCAACAGTTTCTTTGTTTTCAGCTTTAACAAAGATTTGATCTACTAGGCAGTTTTCTTCGTAAAACTTATTCATTTTTCCAACAAGTATTTTTTCTATAATTTGAGCTGGTTTACCTTCAGCTTCAAGTTGTTTTCTATAAATTTCAGCTTCTCTTTCTAAATCAGCTGTAGTAACTTCAGCTCTTGAAAGATATTTAGGATCCATTGCAGCAACGTGCATAGCGATATCTTTAGCTTTAGCTTCGTTAGCTGGAGTATCTTCTCCGTCCATTGCAACGATAACTCCAAGTTTTCCTCCAAGGTGGTTGTAAGTAGTTACAAATCCATTTTCTGTATGAACTTTAGAAAGTCTTCTTAAGTTCATATTTTCTCCGATTTTAGCGATAAGCTCAGTTACTGCTGTTTCAACAGTTTTTCCTGGCTCAACTTCAACTTTATTTAATTCTTCTATTGTTGTAACTGGAGAGTTTAGAGCAATTTCAACTAATCTTTTACCAAAGTTTTTGAATTCATCATTTTTAGCAACGAAGTCAGTTTCAGAGTTGAATTCGATTACTACTGCTGTTTTGTGATCTGCTGATACACCATCGAAGATTAATCCTTCTGCAGCAACTCTTCCTGATTTTTTAGCAGCTTTAGCGATACCTTTTTCTCTTAGGTAATCTATTGCTTTTTCCATATCTCCGTTCATTTCCATAAGTGCTTTTTTACAATCCATCATTCCAGCACCAGTTCTTTCTCTTAGTTCTTTTACTAAGCTAGCTGTTATTTCTGCCATTTTTAGACTCCTCCTCGATTTTATTTATTTTAAATTTAGCCATATAGAAGAATTGAGTACCTATTAGTACTCAATCTCTATGTAAATATTTATTACTCTGCTGAACCTTCTTCTATTTCAAGAACTTCTTCAGTAACGTCTGCATTTTCAGTTCCTTGTTTTCCTTCGATAATAGCATTAGCCATAACAGAAGAAATTAGTTTTACTGATCTGATTGCATCGTCGTTTGCAGGAATTGGATAAGTTACTAAATCTGGATCTACATTTGTATCGATCATTGCGAATACAGGAATTCCAAGATTAGCAGCTTCGATAACTGCAAGAGTTTCTTTTTTAACGTCAACTACAAATATAGCTGATGGTACTTGTTTCATTTCTTTGATACCAGAAAGGTTTTTAGAAAGTTTTGCTAATTCTTTTCTGAAGTTAGCAGCTTCTTTTTTAGTGTAAGCTGTATCAAGAGTTCCTTCTGCTTCTAATTTTTCTAATTCTTTTAATCTTTCGATTCTTCCTTTGATTGTGTTGAAGTTTGTTAGCATTCCTCCAAGCCATCTGTTGTTTACATAGTACATTCCAGATCTTTCAGCTTGTTCTTTAACCGCTTCTTGAGCTTGTTTTTTAGTTCCTACGAAAAGAACTGTTCCACCAGCTGCAGCGATTTCTCTCATAACTGCATATGCCTCTTCAATTTTTTTAAGTGATTTGTGTAAATCGATTACATGGATTCCATTTCTTTCAGTAAAAATGTATTTAGACATTTTTGGATTCCATCTTTTAGCTTGGTGTCCAAAATGAACTCCAGCTTCAAGTAATTGTTTCATAGTAATTACTGCCATTTTTTTCCTCCTAAATATAATTTGGTTAAACTTCCATTGACCTCAAAACTAAGCCATCTTTCATAAAGATCACCAAGCTTAGAAATAATCAATGTGCGTATTATTAACAAGTTATTTTATCATATGTACAATAAATTTTCAAGAAATTTCTATATAAAAAAAGGAGATAAAAATTTATCTCCTCATTTCTCTATATAATAGAACTAGTTAGCTGTTACGTTTACAGCCATAGGTCCTTTTTTACCTTCTTGAACTTCAAAATTTACAGCTTGTCCTTCTTCAAGAGTTCTGAATCCTTCTCCAATAATTCCTGTAAAGTGTACGAAGTAGTCTGCTCCTTGCTCACAAGTTACAAATCCGAACCCTTTTTCTTTGTTAAACCATTTAACAGTACCTTTTAACATTTTGTTCCCTCCAAATAAATTTTAATAACTCCAACACACAGATTACTGAGTGCATACGTTGATTATACCCCAACAACTTAATATAATCAAGTATATTTTTTATTTTTTTCTATCATTTTGCACTAATTTCTATCTTCACAGCATGAAGTTTCTTCAATAAATGAAATTAATCCTTCTGTCAAATTATAAACTATTGAGAACCCATTAGCCTCCATCAATTTTGCTGCTCTTGATGATCTAACTCCATTATCAGAATATACTAGATAACTTCTATCTTTTGGAAGCATTTCAATTCTATTTAAAAAATCATCATTCATTTCGATATTAATTGCATCCTCAACCAATAAATCGTTTTCTTCTACTTCTTCAGGCGATCTTACATCTAATATCATTAATCTCATATCGTCTAAAAGATTCATTGCTTCCATTTTATTTATATTTATAACTGCCATTTTTAACCTCCAAATTTTAATATAAATAGGAGAGGCCCGCTGCAACAACGGGCCTTTTGGGGGGAGTTTTTGTTAAGTTATCGGGGTTGAAACCCCATTTCAATCCAACAATAAAGAAATTTTATCTCTTTAGTTTATACTCGATCCCCTTTGATTATATTATACTTACTATTTTTTTATTTCCTCCTAAAAATAAAAAAATTTTTATAAAATAGAAAAAAAGAGACTGAACTTCAGTCTCTTAAACTCATTTTTAATTAAACAAGCTCGATGATAGCCATCTCTGCTGAGTCACCTTTTCTTACAGATGTTTTGATGATTCTAGTGTATCCACCATTTCTCTCAGCATATTTTGGAGCTAATTCATTAAATATTTTAGCTACTACCTCTTCATTTCTTAAGAAAGCAAATGCATTTCTTCTAGCAGCTAAAGTTCCTTTTTTACCAAATGTTACCATTCTCTCAGCAAACTTTCTAAGTTCTTTTGCTCTAGTAACAGTTGTTTCTATTTTTTCTTCTTTCAATAGAGATATAGTTAAGCTTTTAAGCATAGCTTTCCTTTGATCAGCTCTTCTACCTAACTTTCTATATGATTTTCTATGGTTCATTAGTTAGCTATCCTCCTTTTCTTAGTTATCAAGAGATCCATTATTAGCTAGGTCAAATCCTAACTCTTTCATTTTCTCTAAGATCTCTTCTAGAGATTTTCTTCCAAGGTTTTTTATCTTCAGAAGTTCATTTAAAGACATTCTAGCAAGTTGTCCAACTTCTTCGATACCTGCTTTCTTTAAACAGTTAAATGATCTAACTGTTAAATCAAGCTCCTCTATTTTTGTATTAAGTACATCTGCACTTGATTCCCCTTTGTGGCCAGAAGTTTGAATTATTTCTTCCTCTTCTTCTCCTTCAACCGGTCTCAAGTACTCCATTTTATTTCCAATATCAACAAATGGATCTAGATGCATCTTCATAAGTTCTACAGCATAAGATAAAGCATCTTTTATTTCGATACTTCCATTAGTCTCGATTTCTAAAGTTAATTTATCAAAATCTGTCACTCTTCCTACCATTGTATCTTGTACATAGTAAGCTACTTTTTTGATTGGTGTATAAATTGCATCAATCGCTATAAAGTCTACAGGCCAGTCTTTTTTCTCAATATCTTCAGAAACGATAAACCCTTCACCAGTATCAACAATAAATTCCATGTTAAGCTCTCTATCAGTTGTTACTGTACAGATTACTTGCTCAGGATTTACAATTTCAAGACCAAGATCAGGATTAATGTCAGCCGCTGTTACAACTTTTGGTCCTTTGATAGAAAGAGACATTCTTTTTTCTCCAACACCTTCAGCTTTAACAACAACCTCTTTTGTATTAAGTATAATATCAGTTACAGATTCTTTAATTCCATCTACAACAGAAAATTCACTTAAAACACCTTCGATTCTTATCCCTTTTATTGCTGCTCCAGGTATAGAGGAGAGAAGAACTCTTCTTAAAGCATTACCGATTGTGTGACCGTATCCTCTATAAAGGGGCTCTATTGTATATTGCCCTTTAAATTCATTTTCTTTTACTTCGGTAATATTAATACCTTTAGCGTGTTTTTCGATTTTTAACATCTGATCAACTCCTGTTAAAAGGGTTTATTATCTAGAGTAGAACTCAACTATTAACGCTTCATTTAATTCAAAATCAAGATCGTCTTTAGTTGGGTTTTGAAGAACTTTTCCAGAGAACGCTGCTCTATCAAGTTCTAACCATGCTGGAGTTGTTGCATCTTCAACTGCAGCTTTTATTATTTCAAGATTTTTAGAGTTTTCAATAACAGAGATTACATCTCCAGCTTTTACTCTGTAAGAAGCTATATTAACTCTTCTTCCATTAACTGCTATATGTCCGTGAGAAACGATTTGTCTAGCTTGGTTTCTTGTTTTTGCGAATCCCATTCTGTAAACTACGTTCTCAAGTCTTCTTTCAAGATATTGAATTAGGTTTAGACCTGTTACTCCATCTTTTCTTGAAGCTTCTTCATATAGTTTTCTAAATTGTTTTTCCATTACATTATATACAAATTTAGCTTTTTGTTTTTCTCTTAATTGTACCGCGTACTCAGTAGGCTTCTTGTTAGCATTTGGTCTAGGTCCTCTATTAGAAGATTTATTTACTCCTAGAACAACTGGATCAAGTCCAAGAGCTCTACATCTTTTTAAAATAGGCTGTCTATTTCTTGCCATTTTCTAGTTATTCCTCCTTACAAAAAAATTTATCTACGATAATGAGAATTTATATAGAGAAATTAATTACACTCTTCTTCTCTTTGGTGGTCTGCATCCATTATGTGGAACTGGAGTTACGTCAGTTATTTTAGTAACTTCTAATCCTGCAGCTTGTAAAGATCTGATGCAAGCTTCTCTTCCTGAACCAGGACCTTTTACTCTAACCTCTACTTTTTTCATTCCATTTTCCATTGCAATAGTTGCAGCTTGCTCAGCAGCGATTTGAGCCGCAAATGGAGTTCCTTTTTTAGTTCCTTTAAATCCAGAAGTTCCTCCAGATTTCCAGCTGATTACCTTTCCTTCAGTATCAGTTATGGCAACTATTGTGTTGTTAAAGTTTGAGTGTATATGAGCTACTCCAACTGGAATATTTTTTAATTTCTTTTTAACTTTAGCTACTTTTTTCTTAGCCAACTTGAGCTACCTCCTTGCCTTATAATCTTTCCTCAAAAATAGGTCAATTACTTTTTAATAGGTTTTTTAGGCCCTTTTTTTGTTCTTGCATTTGTCTTAGACTTTTGTCCTCTTACTGGAAGGTTCATTTTGTGTCTAAGTCCTCTGTAACATCTGATATCCATCAGTCTTTTTATTGCAAGTCTGATATCTTTTCTAAGGTCTCCTTCAACCTTTAAAGTATCAATGATTCCTCTGATCTTGTTTAATTCTTCTTCTGTAAGATCCTTTACTCTAGTGTCTGGGTTGATTCCAGCTTCTGCTAAGATCTTTTGAGAAGTTTTCTTTCCGATTCCATAGATGTAAGTTAAAGATATCTCAACTCTTTTATTTCTAGGAATATCTACTCCTGCTACTCTAGCCAACTGTGGTTCCTCCTCTTCCGAAAATTTATATATTTGTCAGTATATTAACTGACTAAACACTTTCTTCGATATGTCTTGTTTTAACAAGTAACGGCTCTACAGCTCAACATATCTTTACAGTACTCCCAATGTCTCGTTCGTACTTAATTTGTTACTATAAAGTTGTCAATTACCCTTGAACTTGTTTATGTTTAGGTGTTACACAGATAACTCTGATTTTTCCATGTCTCTTGATAACTTTACATTTGTCACAAATAGGCTTGATAGATGCTCTTACTTTCATCATTAACCTCCTCTCGTGATTATAAAATTATTTTTTTCTGTATACTATTCTTCCTCTTGATAAATCATAAGGAGAGATCTGTACAGTTACCTTATCTCCAGGTAAAATTTTAATGTAATTCATTCTCATCTTACCAGAGATATGACCTAATATAGTATGCCCATTCTCTAACTCAACTTTAAACATCGCATTTGGAAGGGCCTCTATAATAGTACCTTCTAATTCGATAACATCTTTCTTAGACATAATTCCTCCTATCGAACAGAAATTCAAATAATTATAACACTTCTACCACAAAAAGTCTAGCGATTTTTTCAAGTTTTTCTTATTCTAATTCGCTTAGTATAATTGGCTTTCCATCAACAATTGCGATAGAATGTTCAAAATGAGCAGAACGTTTTTTATCCTTCGTATAAACAGTCCATCCATCACTACCAATATATACTCCATGACTTCCTTCATTAACCATTGGTTCTATTGCTAAAACCATTCCATTTTCAATTTTCAGCCCTCTTCCTTTTCTTCCAAAATTTGGAATACATGGGTCTTCATGCATTTCAAAACCTACACCATGCCCTGAAAAATCTCTAACTACTGAAAATCCATTACTTTCAACAAAAGACTGAATTGCTGCTCCAACATCACCTAATCTATTTCCTGCTATTGCATTTTCGATTCCAATTTCTCTAGATTTTTTTGTTACTTCCAATAGTCTCTTTGCTGTTTCATCGATTTCTCCAACTGGAAAAGTTATTGCAGCATCACCAAAATATCCATTTAAATTTGTTACAACGTCAATTCCGACAATGTCTCCATCCTTTAAAATTTTATTTACTGAAGGTATCCCATGAACAACTTCATCATTTACAGAAATACACGAAGCAGCTGGATACGGATTAATAGGTCCACCTACTCCAATAGTTGCTGGAATAGCACCCTGACTTCTTATATAATCTTCAATTATTAAATTCAATTCTTGTGTTGAAATTCCAGCTTTAATATATTTTGGTAGTATTTCTTCATAAAGTTTAGCAATTATTTGATTTGCCTTTTTTATTTTTTTGATATCTTCTAAAGTTTTATAAGTTATCATAAATATTACCCCAAAATTTGGATGATTTCTTCAGTTACTTTATTAAGATCTTTTGTTCCATCAACCTCAGCAAGAATTCCTTTATTTTTATAGAAGTTAAATAAAGGTGCTGTTTGAGCGTGATAAGCTTCTAATCTTTTTTCTACTGTTTCTTTTGTATCATCTTTTCTTGTATAAAGTTCTCCACCACAGTAATCGCATTTTCCTTCTTCTTTAGATGGATTAAATTTTGTGTGGAAAGAAGCTCCACAATCTTTACAAACTACCCTTCCAACAATTCTATCAACAATTAATTCATCTGGTACATTAAGAGAAATTACTTTATCTAATTTTATACCCATCTCTTGCATCAATACCTCCAATGCTTCAGCCTGTGCTAAAGTTCTTGGAAATCCATCTAAAATAAATCCTTTTTGACAATCATCTTTTGAAAGTCTTTCTTTAATAATTCCAATAATTGTTGAATCAGGAACCAATTGTCCTGCTTCCATGAAACCTTTTGCTTCAAGTCCCATAGGTGTTCCTTCACTAACTGCAGCTCTTAAAATATCTCCTGTTGAAATTTGAGGAATTCCATATCTTTCAATAAGAAATTTAGCTTGAGTTCCTTTTCCAGCACCAGGTGCTCCAAATAACATTATATTCACACTTCTCATCTCCTTATTTATTTTTATAAAAAAATGACACGACTACTAAGGCCGTGCCAAATTGATCTATATAAATCCTTTATACTCTTTCATAACAAGGTGTGCATTGATTTGCTGTACTGTGTCCATAGCAACTCCTACTACAATTATTAATCCTGTTCCTCCAAAAAAAACTGGAAGACCAAAGGCTTTAAATATTACCATAGGAAGTATAGTTAAAGCAGCAAGAAAAAGTGCACCACCCCAAGTTATTCTAGTTACTACTCCTTCTAAATAATCTACTGTTTCATGTCCAGGCCTAATACTAGGAATGCTTCCTCCACCTTGTTTAAGGTTTTCAGCAACTTTCTCTGGATCAAACATAATAGCAGTATAGAAGAAAGAAAAGAAAATTATGATTAAAGCATAAATAATCATATAAACCGGATGGTTATCATTAAACATTCTGGCCAAAAATACTTTTCCTGTGAATGTTGAAGGTAAAGCATTGATAATTAATGAAGGTATCATCATCACTACCGATGCAAATATTACTGGCATAACTCCTGCTGTATTTAATTTAAGTGGAATATAAGAATTTTGTCCCATTCCATTTTTTCCACCAAATCCTCTTCCAACATAGTGTACTGGTATTTTTCTTTGTCCTAACTGGAATAATACTATGGAAGCGATAGTCAAAACAGCTGCAAGCCCTACCAATAATAATACTGGAATAAGGAATTTACTTCCTCTCATATCTTGCACTGTTTGAATAATTTTTCCTGGAGCCCCTGAAATAATATTAAGAAAAATTAATAGGGATACTCCATTTCCTATTCCTTTTAGTGATATCTGTTCTCCTACCCACATTAAGAACACCGTCCCTGCAGTAAGAGTAACAATTGTTGTTAAGAAAAATCCAAATCCTGGAGTCGTAACAAGTCCTACTGACTGTAACCACGTACATACTCCAAATCCTTGGACAATCGCTATTGCTATTGTCAAATATCTTGACCACTGAGTTATTCTATTTCTTCCGGATTCGCCCTCTTTCTGTATCTCTTCTAGCTTAGGTATAATAACTCCTAATAAGCTAAAAACAATCGATGCATTAATATAGGGTACAATACCCAATGCAAAAATAGACACTCTTTGGAATGCCCCTCCTGAAAACATATTAATGTAACCTAGCAAATCATTTTGTGCTGTCATTGTTGCCAGCCTATCAATGTCCACACCAGGTGCAGGGATATAAGTCCCTACCCTAGCTACTAGGAACATTAACAAGGTGAAGATTATTCTTTCTCTCAATTCAGGAATTTTTACAATACCTCTTAGTTTCATATTCAACTGTTCAGTAAGTGTTAAAGTCAAAACCCTTCACCTCGCTCATATATGCTTAACTATTACTTGTTATTTCCAGCAACGTCAGCAAATGTTTTAACTTCTACAATTTCTACTGATCCACCATTAGCTTCAATTGCAGCTTGAGCAGATTTAGAAACTTTATGAGCTTTAACAGATACTTTTCTTTCAAGAGTTCCCATTCCAAGAACTTTTACTCCAGAAAGAAGTTTTTTAAAGAATCCTGTTTCTAATAGTAACTCTGGAGTTACTACAGTTCCATCTTCAAATCTGTTTAAATCATCAAGATTAATGATTGCATATTCTTTTTTGAATAATGCATTAGAGAATCCTCTCTTAGGAGTTCTTCTGTAAAGTGGCATTTGTCCACCTTCGAAGTATTTTTTTACTCCTCCACCAGCTCTTGAATTTTGTCCATTTGATCCTTTTCCTGAAGTTTTTCCAAGTCCAGAAGATTCTCCTCTTCCTACTCTTTTTCTAGCTTTTTTAGGTACAACAGGTTTTAATTCATTTAATTTCATCCTATCCTTGCACCTCCTCTACTTTTAGTAAGTAAGAAATAAGAGCTATTTTTCCTTTTAACTCAGGAGTTACTATGTGCTCTCTCACATCATTCATCTTCTTAAGCCCTAGCGACTTTGCAGTTGCTATATGGTTAGGCTTTCTTCCGATTATGCTTTTTACAAGCTCTATTCTAAGCTTTGCCATTTTATTTCCCTCCTAGCTTAAGATATCCTTTACTTCTTTTCCTCTTAATTTTGCAACTTCTTCAGCAGTTCTTAATTGAGCAAGTGCATCAATTGTTGCTCTAGCAACATTGTGCTTGTTTCTTGATCCTTTAATTTTTGTAAGGATATTGTGTACTCCTACTAGCTCAAGAATTTCTCTTGCTGCAGAACCAGCGATAACTCCTGTACCTTCAAATGCAGGTGCCATCCATACAGTAGTTGCTCCTGATTTTCCTTCTATTGTATGAGGAATAGTTGTTCCTTTAAGGGATACGCATACTAGGTTTTTCTTTGCATTAGCTATTGCTTTTCTGATTGCATCAGGTACACCATTAGCTTTTCCTAGTCCTATTCCAACTTTACCTTCTCCGTCTCCAACAGCAGCTAAAACTGAGAAAGATATTGTTCTTCCTCCTTTAGTTGTCTTAGAAACTCTAGAGATTTTTAATAATTTCTCATTAAATTGTTTTTCTTCTCTATTTATTAACTTAGACAAGTGAATGCCTCCTCTCTTACAAGAATTAGAAGTTTAATCCAGCTTCTCTTGCAGCGTCAGCAAGAGCAGCGATTCTTCCTGTGTATTTATATCCAGATCTGTCGAAAACTACAGAAGTAATTCCTTTTTCAGCAGCTCTCTTAGCGATTGCAGCACCAACAGCTTTAGCAGCTTCGATGTTTGCACCATGTTTTAGTGTTCCTTTTAACTCTTTGTCGATTGTTGATGCTGAAGTTAAAGTAACTCCGTTAACATCATCGATTAATTGAACAAAGATATTGTTGTTTGATCTATATACAGAAAGTCTAGGTCTTTCAGCAGTACCTAATAGGTTTTTTCTGATAGACTCATGCTTTTTTATTCTGTTAGCTTCTCTGTCTACTTTCTTAAACAACTGACTTACCTCCTTTGTGTCAAGCTATCTTACTATTAAGATTTTTTACCTTCTTTTCTTCTAACAACTTCGTCAGAATATTTAATTCCTTTTCCTTTGTAAGGTTCAGGTGGTCTTTTTGCTCTTATGTTAGCTGCAACTTGACCAACTACATCTTTTTCGATTCCTTCAATATGAATTGTTGTATTTTTTTCAACAGTCATTTTGATTCCATCTACTTTTTCTATAATTACTGGATGAGAATATCCAAGAG
>X1_Eurasian_Beaver__coassemble_141_pt1 | contig 11987 bp, 10 predicted proteins | sample X1_Eurasian_Beaver__metabat2_high_PE_007 | metagenome-assembled genome bin X1_Eurasian_Beaver
CAGTTATAGTTATATCTCACGATAGACACTTCTTAAATAAAGTGTGTACTCACATCACAGATATCGACTATGGAAAAATTAAAATGTATGTTGGAAACTATGATTTCTGGTATGAGTCAAACCAACTTATGCAAAAACTTATCTCTAACAAAAACAAAAGACTTGAGCAAAAAAGACAAGAGCTACAAGAGTTCATCGCTAGATTCAGTGCTAACGCATCTAAATCTAAACAAGCGACTTCAAGAAGAAAACAACTTGATAAACATCTACTTGAAGATATGCAAATCTCTAATAGAAAATATCCATTCATCGAATTCAAACCTGAAAGAGATGCTGGAAACAATATGCTTAAAGTTGAAGGAATCACTAAAACTATCGACGGTGTAAAAGTTTTAGATAACGTATCTTTCACTATCAACACAGGAGATAAAGTAGTTCTTCTTGCTAAAAACGATATCGTTAAAACTACTCTTCTTTCAATTCTTGCTGGAGAAATGGAAGCGGATTCAGGAACATATACATGGGGAGTTACTACATCTCAAGCGTATATGCCAAAAGATAATTCAGAATTCTTTGAAAATTGTGACCTAGATCTTGTTGACTGGTTAAGACAATACTCACCTGACCAACATGATTCATTTGTAAGAGGATTCTTAGGAAGAATGCTATTCTCTGGAGAGGACGCACTTAAACATGCTAAAGTTCTATCTGGAGGAGAAAAAGTTAGATGTATGTTATCGAAAATGATGCTTACTAATGCAAACGTACTTCTATTTGATAACCCAACTGACCACTTAGACCTTGAGTCAATCACATCTCTTAACAAAGCACTTACAAACTTTACTGGAACAATTCTATTTGGAGCTCACGACCACGAGTTCATCCAAACAATTGCAAACAGAATTATAGAAATTACTCCTAAAGGAATTATTGATAAAATGATGGAGTACGATGAGTACATCGAGAACGAAGAGATTCAAGAAAAATTAGAAGAGCTTTACGCTGAATAAAAATTTGTACCAAAATAGAAAGAGCAGCCAATCGGCTGCTCTTTTTTAGTTCAATTACATATGAAATTTAAAAAAATGCTTTTCAAAAAATTTATTTTAATATAATATCTAATTATCTACAACATAGGCGACACATACCACAGTTTATCACGTATATTATTTCACGTAACAAGAAAAAAGTCAAGTTTTTTTGAAGGGGAGTTGGCAATGGTCGAAAATATCGTCATTAAAAAAGCACAATTGGGGGATCAAGAAGCACTTACAGAAATATTCAACAAATATGAGAAATTTATTCTATTGAGAAGCAAATCTTACTTTCTGAATGGGGCAGACAAGGATGATTTACTACAAGAGGGAATGATTGGTCTTATCAAAGCTATCAGAGCTTTTGATGAAACAAGGGACGCATCTTTTAATACTTTTGCTTCACTATGTATTAAAAGACAAATTATCACAGCAATTAAAAACTATAATTCAGGAAAAAACAGAATCCTAAACTTAGCTACTGATGGTTTTTATGAGGGTGAAGAATCTAACATCGAATACGATGCAAAATCTTTAAATTTTTACAATCCAGAGGAAATTTATTTAGGGAAAGAAAAACTTGAGGGCTTAAAAATGTATCTCAGAGATAATTTGAGCAGTCTGGAACATGAAGTGTTTGAATATATGGCTGCTGGAATTCATTATATTGATATCGCTGCTAAAACTGGAAGAGATATCAAGTCCATAGATAATACTATCCAAAGAGTTAAAAAGAAATTAAAATTCTATTTGGATAACTACGAACATAATTAAAAATAAAAAAATGGGAGTCGATAAGATCTCCCATTTTTTATTTCTTAAAAATTATTTAGCCATGCTAACTTTAGCTTCTGTTGATGCAGCTGCTTTTTTCTTTTTTAAGAATAGAGCTGTGTAGATTACAGGAATGAATAGTCCTCCTGATAACCAGTTTCCGATTGTTACGAAACTGAAGCTAGTTAATATATCAAAAATAGAATAAGCTGATGGATCCATAAAGTATCCAATAGTTAGGTAGAACATATTTGCTACAACGTGTTGGAATCCAGATACAACGAAAAGAAGTATCGGGAAGAACATAGCAAAGATCTTACCAGTAGCATCTTTTGCAGAGAAAGAAAGCCATACTGAGAACGCTACAAGTATGTTACAAAGGAATCCACTTGTAATATTTTCAACTGCTCCGATGTGAGCTTTGTGAGCTGCGATATTTACAACAAATTTTTGAGTTGATTCAGAACCAAATACATTTGCATGATATGCAACTGTTGCTAAAAATACTGCACCTAAAAGATTTCCAAGCCATACAAGTACAAGTTTTCTTAAGTAGTCTTTTCCACTAACTTTTCCATTAACCCAAGCCATACCGATTAGAGAGTCTCCTGTGAAAAGTGATCCTCCGATCATAACAGTAAAGATTAATCCAACAGGGAACACCATTCCCCCTAAGAATTTTCCTAACCCAAGGTTAAGAGGTGAAAGTGAGTGAGATAATAGTAAATATCCCATGCATCCGAATGCTACAAATATACCACCCATAAATCCAAGCATTACAGTTTTTTTGTCAGCATATCCTGTCTTTGTCAATCCTAAGTTTAATGCTGCCTCTGTACATTCAGTGGTATTTAAATACTGCCTATCCATTTGTTCCTCCTAGAAAAAATTAAATATAAATTAACATCCAAGGAGTATTATAGCATTTTTTATATTTTTTTCAAACTTTTTTTAATATTTATAGAAGTAACTTCCTCCTAAAAACTCTTTGAGAAGTGAATCGTCCGGCACCATATGCTCATCTATATCCATAAAATAATCTAGAAAATTTATCAATCTTTTTGCTTCGTCGTAGTATGGACTCGTCACTTTAATCTTTACCAATTCCTGTCTGGCTTTGCTCTTTAACACCCCAATTTCATAGACAAGGCTTGAATTGAAAATGGTATCTGCCTCTTCTTGGAATGGGAAAATATATTTCTCCTCTCCCCTTCTCACAGAGTCCCAAAGTCTTAAGGTTTCCTCCGCTGTCGTTCCTCTTGAAAGGCTATCTCTTACAAGTCTCCTAACTTTTCTTACATCCGTTGTAGAAACTCTGTTGTGTTTGTCGAAGTTTAATTGTGTCAAACAGCTAATATAAATTTTAAATTTTTGAGATTTTGGAATTGTCTCAGTCAATCTTTCATTCAGTCCATGAATCCCTTCAACAATTATTATTCCTCTCTCAGGAAGTTTTATTTTTTCTCCAGCCTCTCTCATCCCTGTATAAAAATTATATTCAGGCATCTCAACCTCTTTCCCCTCTATCAGGTCCATCAGATTTGAATTTATCAACTCTAAATCTAGAGCCTCAATATCTTCAAAATCTTTATTTCCTGTCGCATCGAGCGGAATCTCATCTCTATTTTTATAGTAGTTATCTGCTGAAACTAAAATCGGTTTGGCTTCCAATGCTCTCAGATGAAGAGCTAACCTCTTTCCAAACGTAGTTTTTCCTGAAGATGATGGCCCCGCTATTGTGATAACTTTTATTCTGTGATTTGTTACTATTGCCTCGGCAATTTTAGAAAGTTTTATCTGATGGAGTACCTCGTTTATTCTGATTAACTCCTCTACATCTCCCTCTATTATTTTCTCATTCAATGCCCCGACATACTGCACATCCATTATTTTATGCCAAGATGATGATTCCTCAAATATCTTTGCCATTTTTGTGTTGTCTGGACTCTGTGGTATCACATGGGGATTGTCCTTCAACGGATATTTTATCAAAATTCCATCCTTATATTTTTCAATCTCATACAGATGGATCGCCCCTGTCTTATCATACAGTTTCCCAGGGAAATAATCTACATATCCATTTAGCTCATACTCTTTTAAATTTATCCAACCACTGTTGTCTAAAAGTCTTGTGATATCCTCTCTCTTTAAAGTATCACTCATTCTCTTCAGTACTTCGCAATCTCTACAGATCTCATTTATAAAATGATCCCCAGCTATTATCTCATCCATTTTATTTCTTATCTCATCTACATCGCTCTTGCTCAACTTGTGTCTCTTGTTTATTTCAAAAAATATTCCTTTGTTCAGAGCATTTTGGATAATTACCTCAGCATCTGGAAAAATATCTTTTGTCGCCTTTAAAAATATCATCACCAGTGTATAATAATATTTTCTTTCATGAAAATTTTCCATTTTTTCTCCCCCTCTTTATGTTCCTTCTACTCCACAATTTTTTCTAAGATTTTTATACTGCCCTCATCTGCATCTATAGCTATTTTTGCTCCCATTGGAAGAGTCATCATTGGCCAACAGTGTCCCGATTTAAAATTATAAATTACAGGTATCCCCAAGTTTCCCAATCTCTCCTCAAAAAGTTCCATCAAGCTATAGGCATTCTCATTCTCTCCACCGCAGTTGTTAAAATCTCCTAAGATTATACCTTTTATTCCTTTAAATCCTTTTGAATTTATCAGCTGTGTCAATGCTCTATCTATTTTATAAGCAGGTTCTCCAATCTCTTCTATAAATAGAATTGTATCTTCATACTCCACATCATACTCAGTTCCCATGTTAGAAACGAAAGTTACTAGGTTCCCCCCTATACTTCTCCCTGTAGCTTTTCCCCCTACCAATTTTTTCAGAGGCTCCCCTTCAGGATTTTTTATTTCACTCTCTATTTCAGAGTTTTCTAACAATTTAAAAAGTCCCTCCCAAGAAACTTTATCCAATAAAAAAAAAAAAAAATTACTTGCTGCCATCGGTCCATGGAATGTGATTAAATCAGATTTTTTTTGAAATGCTGAGTGAAGTGTCGTGATATCACTAAATCCCACAAAAATTTTTGGATTTCTTTTTATCTCTTCGAAATCCAAATACTCTAACAATCTGATAGAACCAAATCCTCCACGTAGACATAGTATTGCATCTACCTCTTCATCTTTGAAGAACTCCATTATATCTCTGGCTCTTACCTCATCTCTTCCAGCAAATGTAAACCATCTCTCTCGACAACCCTCTCCAAGTTTTACTCTATAACCCTTTCCCTCTATATTTTTTACTGCTCTCTCTATTTTATCTTCAGTCGTATAATTTGCAGGAGCTACGATTCCAATCATATCCCCTTTTTTCAATCTCTTTCCTCTCACAATTTTCTCCTCCTAAAAAAAAAGGATTCGTATCTCTACGAAATCCTTTTTCATTTTTCTAATTCTATTATACACTATTCTGCTGCGATATCAATATGGTGGCAAGCAAAGAAGTGATCTTTATTGTACTCTCTTAAAACTGGATCATCTTTGAAACAGTTGTCTTTAGCAAGAGGACATCTTTTTGCAAATCTACATCCTGGATCTGGATTGATTGGAGATGTAATTTCTCCTTGAAGTTTTACCCTGTCCATTTTATGTTTTAAACTTGGCACTGGTATAGCTGAAAGAAGTGCTTTTGTATATGGATGCACTGGATTTTTGAAAAGCTCTTTAGCTGGAGCTTTTTCAACAAGTTCCCCAAGATACATTACAGCTATCTCATCAGAGAAGTGTCTTACAACTGAAAGGTCATGTGTTATGAACATATATGTAAGTCCTAGCTCTTTTTGTAGATCTTGCATCAGGTTTAAAACTTGTGCTTGAATCGATACGTCTAGAGCTGATACCGGTTCATCACATACGATGAATTTTGGATTAAGAGCTAAGGCTCTGGCAATTCCTATCCTTTGTCTTCTTCCTCCATCTAGTTCATGTGGGTATGTGTTGATAAGTCTTTGGCTAAGTCCAACTGTGTCCATAAGTTGTTTTACTCTGGCATTCAGTTCCTCTTTATTTTTACATTTTTTATGAATAACTAATGGTTCTGCAATTATTTCACTCACTGTCATTCTTGGGTTAAGAGAAGCAAACGGGTCTTGGAATATTATTTGCATCTCTTCTCTCAATTTTTTCATTTGCTCTTTTGAGTATCCTCTGATGTTTTGTCCTTCGAATAGGATTTCCCCATCAGTCGCTTCTAGAAGTCTTAGGATTACCCTACCAGTTGTAGATTTTCCACATCCTGATTCTCCAACGACTCCCAGAGTTTTTCCTCTTTCGATTGAAAAGTTAACACCGTCAACAGCATGAAGTGTTCCTTTAGGAGTTTGGAAATATTTTTTGAGGTTTTTTACTTCAAGTATTTTATCCGCCATCTTAAATTCCTCCTTCAAAATCTAAACATTTTACGAAATGTCCTTCAGCTATTTTAGTTGATTTTGGTATATCTCTTGAGCAAGCTTCTCTAGCATTTGGACATCTAGGATGGAATTTACATCCTGATGGAAGATTTGTCGGATCAGGCATAAGCCCTTTTATAGGATTTAATCTATCTGTATCTTCATCTAGGTTAGGAATTGAACCAAATAGTCCATGAGTGTATGGATGTTTTGGATTTTCAAAGATATCTTCGATTGCTCCTGATTCTATTATTTCCCCCGCATACATTATTGCAACTTTATCACAGACTTGAGCAACTACTCCAAGGTCATGTGTTATTAGAAGCATTGATGTTTTGAATTTTTCTTTAAGTTCGTTCATTAGATCTAGTACTTGTGCTTGAATTGTAACGTCTAGAGCTGTTGTAGGTTCATCAGCTATTAGAAGTTTTGGGTTACAAGCTAGAGCGATTGCAATTACAACCCTTTGTTTCATCCCTCCAGAGAATTGGTGTGGGAAGTCGTTTGCTCTGGCTCCTGGAATACCAACTAGTTCAAGCATCTCTTTAGCTTTTTCAAAAGCTTGAGCTTTAGTTACGTTTTCATGGATCTCTATTACTTCGGCGATCTGTTCCCCAACTGTCAGTACTGGGTTTAGTGAAGTCATTGGGTCTTGGAAAATCATAGAAATTTTACTTCCTCTGATTTTTCTCATATTCTCCTCTGATTCTTTAAGAAGATCTTTTCCTTCAAATTCAATAACTCCCTCTAAAATTTTTCCAGGTGGGTTTGGAATCAATCTTTTTATTCCCAATGCTGTTGTTGTTTTTCCAGCTCCTGTTTCTCCAACTAATCCAAGTGTTTCTCCCTCATTGATTTGAAGATCTAGGTTGTTAACAGCGTATACTGTTTCATCCTCTGTGATGTAATTTATGCTTAAGTTTTTTATGTCTAATAATTTTTTTCCCATTAATATTATCCCCCTATTGATTAGTTCTTAAGTCTAGGATCTAGTGCGTCTCTCAATCCGTCTCCTAAAAGGTTTAGTGAAAGGATTGTAATCATTATTGTAAGACCTGGGAATGTTGTTACCCACCAAGCATATCTTAGATATTGTCTTCCTCCTGAAAGCATTGACCCCCATTCAGGTGCAGGTGGTTGAATTCCTAGTCCGATGAAACTTAATCCAGCTGTTGAAAGGATTGCTCCGGCAACTCCTAGAGTTCCTTGAACTATAACCGGTGCTAAAGCATTTGGCACAATATGTTTAAAGATTATTCTTGCATCACTAGCTCCGATAGCTTTTGCTGCTTCAACAAACTCTTGGTCTCTTATTGAAAGAACTGATGCTCTTACTATTCTCGCATATGATGGAACTGATGAAATTCCAATTGCAATCATGAGGTTTATAAGATTTGGTCCAAGTGCTGATACGATAGCAATTGCTAACAGGATACTTGGAACAGCTAGGAATATGTCCATCGCTCTCATTATGATGTTATCTAATTTTCCACCATAATATCCAGCTACAGCTCCTAAAGTTCCACCAATCATTATAGAAATTCCAACCGCTATGATTCCAACTTTAAGTGAAACTCTAGCCCCGTGGATCATTCTTGCAAATATATCTCTACCAAATTCGTCTGTTCCTAGCCAGTGTTTTGCTGAAGGTGGTTTAAGTCTATAAGCTAGGTTTTGTTTTATAACTACTGTATCATAATCTGCGATGACATCAGCAAATAGTGCTAATAGAACTAACGCGCTTAGAAGGAATAGCCCCAATAATGCCATCTTATTCTTTTTTAATCTTCTCCAAACTTCCGCCCATTGGCTTCTTTTTTTCGTAACTTTGTCATCTAGTGACTTTTCAATTACCTTTTCTTTGGTAACTTCAGCTGTAGACATATGGGTACCTCCTATTTATATTGTGATTTGATTCTTGGATCTACATAAGCGTAAAGGATATCCACTAGTAGATTTACCACGCTGAATACTGTTGCAAGGAATACAACTGTTGCAAGAACTGTTGGTGTATCTTTTTGTCTGATAGCATCAACCATCATTCTTCCAACTCCTGGCCATGAATAAACTGACTCAGTAAGTACTGCTCCTCCTAAAAGTCCTCCAAATTGTAATCCAACAACTGTAATTACTGGAATAAGAGCATTTTTAAGAGCATGTTTATTTATAACGATTTTTTCAGCGACCCCTTTTGCTCTTGCAGTTCTGATGTAGTCTTGTCTGATAACTTCAAGCATTGAAGAACGTGTCATCCTAGTTATAATTGCCGCAGAACCAGTTCCCAATGTAAGTGCTGGCAAGATCAAACTTTTCCATCCATCAAATCCTCCTGATGGTAACCATCCAAGGTTTACAGAGAAGAAAAGAATTAACATAAGTCCAAGCCAGAAGTTTGGCATTGATACTCCTAAAAGAGCTCCGATCATTCCTAAACTGTCAGTTAAAGAATATTGTTTTGTAGCTGAAATTATTCCAAGAGGAATTCCAATTAAAACAGCTATGATAACTCCTAAAATTGCAAGAACCATTGTATTTGGGAATCTTGAGAAGATTTCTCCAAACACTTCTCTACCAGTTGAGTATGATCTACCAAAATCTCCAACAACTGCTTTTCCAACGAATCTAAAATATTGAACCAAGAATGGATCATCTAATCCCATCTCTTGTCTAAGTTGTAAAATTGCTTCCTTTGGTGCATTTTCTCCCAGTATCAACTGTGCAGGATCCCCTGGCGTAAAGGACATTATCGTAAATACTAGAAACGAAACCCCTAAGAGTACAGGTATAAGAAGTAAAATTCTTCTTAATATATATTTACTCATATTTCTTTCCTCCTGTGCTTTTAATAATATTGTAAAAAGCTGACTTAAGATGTTGAACTAAGTCAGCTTCTTTAAATCAAAACCTAATTAGTTTACTTTTTTTGCTCCATAGATTCTGTGGTGTCCAGCTGGATGCATTGTAAATCCTTCAACATTTTTTTGAGTTCCTACGTTTTGAGTTCCATATACTAAAGTATAGATAGGCACTTCATCTTGAATGATTTCTTGTGCTTTATGGTAAAGTTCTTTTCTTTCGTCAGCACTTGATGCGACTCTTCCAGCTTCTAGCAATTTGTCAACTTCAGGATTTGAATAGAAAGATCTGTTTCCTGCTCCACCATGTTGAGTTGAATGGAATAGAGGATATAATCCATAGTCAGCATCTCCAGTTACTGAAACCCATCCTAGTAAGAACATATCATGTTCTCCTCTAGAAGTTCCATCTAGGTATGCTCCCCATTCAAGTAGTTCGATAGTAGCGTCGATTCCAGCAGCTCTTAATTGGTCTTGAGCTATTGTAGCGATATCTCTTCTAACTGGGTTGTCGTTTGTCCAAATTTTAATTTTGAATCCATTTGGATATCCAGCCTCTTTTAGAAGTTCTTTTGCTTTAGCTACATCAGTTCCGTATGCTTTAGAATCTGGATTGTATCCAAATACTTTTGGTCCTATTGGAGAGTTAGCTTTTTCAGCTGCTCCATTATATACAGCTTCGATGATTGGATCTACGTCAATTGTATAAGCTATTGCTTGTCTAACTTTTACATTTGCTAGAGGTCCATCTTTTTTAGCATTAAATCCTATATAAGTTGTTGATAGAGATGGTTGTTCTATCAAGTTAAGTTTTTTATGGTTTCTTACCATTTCTTTGTCGATTGGTTCTATATCGTAAGCGATATCAATTTCCCCAGTTTCAAGACCGATAGTTCTGTTTGTTCCTTCAGGTACACTTCTAAAGATAACGTTTTTAGTTGGTGCCTCTCCTGCATAGTAGTCAGGGTTAGCTTCAAGAATGATTCTATCTCCTGATTGCCAGCTTATAAATTTATATGGACCTGTTCCAACTGGATTTTGTCCATATGCTCCACCTGCTTCAGTTACAGCTTTTTCATTTAGGATTGAGGCTGCTGTATGAGCTAAGTGGCTTAATAGTGCTCCGAATGGTTGTTTAGTTTTGATTTTCACTGTGTTGTCATCCACTACTTCAACACTCTCAACTGTTCCTATGATATGTTGAACTGATGGAGATTGTTTCATTCTGTCTAAAGTAAATTTGACATCAGATGCTTTAAGAGGTTCCCCGTTATGGAATTTTACACCTTTTCTCAAATGGAAAACTGTTGTTACTGGGTCAACTTGTTCCCAGCTTTCAGCAAGTCCAGGAATGATATTCATGTGTTCATCTTGGTCTACAAGCTTACTATAGATTTGTGCCCCTACCCTTGATGATGGTTGGTCATTTGTTGCGTGTGGATCCAAAGTTTTTGCATCTGCTCCTTGTGCAACGACTAAAGTATCATTTGCTGCTGCCATTGCTGGTTTCCCACCTACTGCAAGTAAAGTTAAAGCTGCTAGACATAAAAATTTCATGCTTTTGTTCATAAAGTTGTTCTCCCTCCCATTTTTAAGTATTTTAATGTACTATCGGTATAAACATTTAATAGAATATACTTCACGTTTGTGCAATTTGTCAAATTAAAAAATGATATATTATGTATTTATTTTTTTTATTTTGATGAAAAAAAGACCCAAAACGGTCTATTACTTAACATTTTTTTGTAACACCAGTGAACTAATGTACGCCGTACTTGGTACAGCCACTAAAATTCCAATACTTCCACATAGTGAACGAAGTATCTCAACTAGTATAGATTCAAAATTTAAAATTCTGATTAATGGGTACTGATCTTTTTGTATAAATAAAAACATCGCTGTCAATAAACTACTCCCGATGTAAGCTAAAATTAAAGTATTTACCATCGTTCCAATTATGTCGCTACCGATATTCATTCCCGATTTAAAAATTTCTTTTTTGGAAAGATTTTCATTTCTATCTTTCAATTCCTCCAACGCTGAGGAGATAGACATCGCAACATCCATCACTGCTCCCATACTTCCAAGTATTACTCCAGCTGAAATAATCTCTTTCATTTTTATTCCCTCTAAGAGTGGAGCAAAGTTCAAGGCCTCCACTGAAGTATATCCACTCAATCCCATTCCATAGGAAAAATAATAGGACAGTACTCCAGCTACAACGACTCCAGCAATTGAACCAACAATTGCCACAATCCCTTTACCATTAAATCCTGTCATCAAATAGATAGTTACTATCGAGGCAAAGAAAGCTGTCAAAACAGAAAGAGCTATTGGAGAATATCCCTCTATTATTCCAGGAATAAAAATATTATATATCACCAAGATTACTATTGAAAGAGCAATGAGTGACTTCAATCCTTTCATTCTGGCAAGTATTAGAGTTATTACTACAAAGAGAGCTGTCAGACTGTAAATCCAATCCCTTTTATCTATGTCAGCAATAAAAAATCTCGGCTTTCCATTTTCATCTGTCTCTTCATAGACGACAACATTATCCCCTATTTCAACCTCTATGTTGTAGGCCTCTTCGTTGTAGATTGGAAACTCTATGAGTACCTCTTGGTTCTCCTTCTTCCCCTCTAAAATTTTTACTTTATAGATTTGTGTCTCCCTTACTTCATCACTTTCCTCATTCGAGTATATCGTATTTTCTAAATTTAAAACTTTTCCTTTGAGATAACTTTCTTCTCCAAAAAGTGAGAAAGAAAATATTAGAAATAATATCATAAATATTTTTTTCATAAATTTCTCCCCTAAAAAAAAACGAGGATTTCTCCTCGTCCTTAATTATTTTCTGATTCCTAATTTAGCAATAAGTGCTCTGTATCCTTC
>X1_Eurasian_Beaver__coassemble_157_pt1 | contig 11495 bp, 13 predicted proteins | sample X1_Eurasian_Beaver__metabat2_high_PE_007 | metagenome-assembled genome bin X1_Eurasian_Beaver
AGTTGAAAGTTTCGTCGCAGAAAGAGATGGATATATTTCTGAAGTTGAAGCGGAAGAAATTGGAAGAGCTGCTATGATTTTGGGAGCTGGAAAAGCAACAAAAGAGGATGAAGTTGACCATTCAGTTGGAATAGTTATGAATGTAAAAGTTGGAGATTATGTAAAAGCTGGAGATAAAATTTTAGATATTTATCACAAAGGAAATTTAACTGAATCAGTATTAAATATTTTAAGAAGTGCTATAAAATATTCAAATGAAAATGTAGAAAGTAAAAAAATTATACTTGAAATAATAGGGGGATAAAATGAAAATAAATAAATACATAGACCACACTCTTTTAAAACCAACAGCATTGCCATCAGATATAAAAAAATTATGTGATGAGGCGAAGGAATATGACTTCTTCTCAGTATGTGTTAATGGAGCATATGTACCACTTTGTAAAGAAGAATTAAAAGACAGCGATGTAAAAGTTTGTGCAGTAATTGGATTTCCACTAGGAGCAATGTCAAAAGATGCAAAAGTTTTTGAAGCAAAAAATTGCATTGAAAATGGGGCTGATGAAATTGATATGGTAATCAATGTTGGTTTTATGAAAGCTGGAATGTATAAAGAAGTCGAAGATGAAATAAGAGCTATCAAAGAAGCTATGGGAGATAAAGTTTTAAAAGTAATAATTGAGAACTGCTATCTAACTGAAGATGAAAAAATAAAAGCTTGTGAAATGGTAGTGAATGCTGGTGCAGATTTTGTAAAAACATCGACTGGATTTGGAACTGGTGGAGCAACATTAGAAGATTTAAAACTTATGAAGAAAACAGTTGGAGATAAAGTTGAAATAAAAGCTGCTGGAGGAGTGAGGGATCTTGAAGTAGCTGACCAATTTATAAAAGCTGGAGCTACAAGACTTGGAACTTCTTCAGGAGTACAACTAGTAACAACTGGAAAGATGAAAGAAGGAGAGTATTGATATGGAGAAATTTGAAAGAGCAACCATAATAGTACTTGATAGTGCTGGTATAGGAGCACTTCCAGATGCAGAAGAGTTTGGAGATAAAGGAGCAAATACATTTGTAAATATTGCTTTAGCAACAGGTGGACTAAATCTTCCAAATATGGAAGATTTAGGATTAGGAAATGTTGAAAACATTTTAGGAGTGGCTGAAGTATTAGAAAATTGTAAGGGTGATTATGGAAAGGCAGCCGAAAAAGCAAAAGGAAAAGATACAACAACTGGACATTGGGAAATAGCTGGAGTAGTTCCTGAAAAAGCTTTTCCTACTTATCCAAATGGGTTTCCTGAGGAAACAATAAAAGCCTTTGAAGAAGCAACAGGAAGAAAAGTTCTTTGTAATAAACCTTACTCAGGAACAGCAGTATTAGATGACTATGGAGAGGAGCAATTAAAAACTGGAGATTGGATTGTCTATACTTCAGCAGACCCAGTTTTCCAAGTGGCTGCAAATGAGGCAACGATATCTTTGGATGAATTGTATAAAGCATGTAAAACTGCTCTTGAGATTTGTTCTAAATATTCTCCAGTAGCAAGAGTTATTGCTAGACCATATGTAGGAGAAAAAAAAGGTGAGTTCAAAAGAACTTCAAATAGGCATGACTACTCAGTCCTTCCACCAAAAGAAACACTTTTAGATAAAGTGAAAGCTGCTGGATTAGAAGTGATTGGAGTTGGAAAAACAAGTGACATATTTGCTGGATGTGGAATAACAGACAATAGAGGAACTAATAAAGATAATCTAGATGGAATTTTAAAAACAATAGAAGCCCTTAAAGAGGATACAAAAGGTCTGATTTTTACAAATTTAGTTGACTTCGATATGCAATATGGACATAGAAGAGATCCAAAAGGATATAAGCTTGCTCTTGAACAATTCGATGAGTACTTACCACAAATAATGGATAGTCTAAAAGAAAAAGAGATTTTAATTATCACTGCAGACCATGGATGTGATCCAACTTATAAAGGAACTGATCATACAAGAGAGTATGTACCTGTACTTGTCTATGGAAAAACATTGAAAGCTGGAATTAATCTTGGAACACTAGAAAGTTTCTCAGCAATAGCGGCAACAATAGAAGAATTACTACTTGGAAAAACAGATTTGGATGGCAGTTTTGTCAACAAAATAATAGATAAAAAATAAGGAGGAGTTAAGAATGAGCGTACACATAGGAGCAAAACCAGGAGATATAGCAGAAACAGTATTACTACCAGGAGATCCACTGAGAGCAAAATGGATTGCGGAAAACTTTTTAGAGGATGTAGTTTGCTATAATACAGTAAGAGGAATGTATGGTTTCACTGGAACATATAAAGGAAAAAGAGTTTCTGTACAAGGAACAGGAATGGGAGTTCCATCAATCTCTATTTATGCAAGCGAATTAATTACAGAGTTTGGAGTTAAAAATCTTATAAGAGTAGGAACAGCTGGTTCATATAAAGAAGAAGGAAAAATTAGAGATATCGTAATAGGAATGGCAGCATCAACTACTTCAAATATAAATACATTAAGATTTGGTGGAGCAGATTATGCACCAACAGCATCATTTGAATTATTCATGAAAGCTGTAAAATCTGCTGAAGCTAAAGGAATTCAAGTTAAAGCAGGAAATATATTAACAGCAGATGAATTCTACAGCGACAATTATGAAGATTATAAAAAATGGGCTGAGTTTGGAGTTCTTTGCGTAGAAATGGAAACAGCAGGACTTTATACTGTTGCAGCAAAACATGGAGTAAATGCTCTAACAATATTAACAATATCTGACTCTTTAGTAACTGGAGAAGCAACAACTTCTGCTGAGAGAGAAACAACTCTTAGAGAGATGATTGAAATAGCTCTGGGAACAATTTAGTAATCATTGGAGGCAACTGATGGAGAAGAAAGAGATTCTTTCCTTAATTGATGAAGCCATTGCAGCAAGAGAAAATGCGTATGTACCTTATTCAAAGTTTGCAGTAGGAGCCGTCGTAGTGGATGAAAATGGAAATCACATAAAAGGAGCCAATGTAGAAAATGGTTCTTATGGATTATCTAATTGTGGAGAAAGAAGTGCAATATTTGCTGCTGTGAGTAATGGAATGAAAAAGATAAAAACTATCTGTGTAGTAGCAGATACATCTGGACCAGTTTCTCCTTGCGGTGCATGTAGACAGGTAATTCATGAATTTTCAGATGAAGACACTGTAATAATTCTATCAAATCTAAAAAAAGATTATAAAATATTGAATGTGGAAGAGTTACTTCCATATGGATTTAAACTATAACGGAGGGGTAACAACCTCCGTTTTTTATATTTGAAAGGGGGAGCAAAATGAAGAATGAATATTTTTATGAAATAGAAAAAGTATACAAAGATAAGAGTGAAGAGATAAAAAAGAGATTGGAAGAATTTAAAGAAATTTGGAAAAATGGAAATGATGAGGAGATTCATGTAGAGCTTTCTTTTTGTATTTTAACACCCCAGTCAAAAGCAAAAAATGCGTGGCAAGCTATAACAACACTTAGAGACAACAGATTACTTTTTAATGGAGATCCAGAGGAGATCAGTGAATATTTAAATATTGTGAGATTTAAAAATAATAAAGCTAAGTTTCTAGTGTTACTTAGAGAGCAAATGAAAGATAGTGAAGGAAAAATTATAACAAAACAATTCTTTGAAAAGTTTAAAGATAGTTTTGAAATGAGAGAATGGATTGTAAAAAATATAAAAGGGATGTCTTACAAAGAGGCGAGCCATTTTTTAAGAAATGTTGGATTTGGAAGTGAAATTGCAATATTGGATAGACATATCTTGAGAAATTTACAGAGATTAAATGTAATAGAGGAAATTCCAAAGACAATAACACCAAAACTCTATAAAGAAATAGAGAAAAAAGTAAAGGAATTTTGCAAAGAGACAGGGATTCCAATGGATGAACTAGATTTACTATTGTGGTATTTAGAAGCCGGTGAAATATTTAAATAAAATTGATAAATCAAAAGAGCCGTGATATAATTTGAGTGGCTTAGTAATGAATTATCAAGGAGGAACAATGTCAAAAAAAGCAACAATAATCACATATGGTTGCCAGATGAATGTCAACGAAAGTGCTAAAATAAAAAACATATTACAGAATTTGGGATACGAGGTAAGTGATAACCTTGAGGAAGCAGATGCTGTATTTTTAAATACATGTACAGTTAGAGAAGGAGCAGCTACACAAATTTATGGAAAACTTGGAGAGCTAAAGCAAATCAGAGAAAAAAGAGGAACTATAATTGGTGTAACTGGATGCTTTGCTCAAGAACAAGGAAATGAACTAGCAAAGAAATTTCCAATCATCGATATAGTAATGGGAAATCAAAATATTGGGAAAATACCTCAAGCTATTGAGGCAATAGAGAGCGGAGATTTCAAGCATGTTGTATATGTTGGAGATGAAGATGAACTTCCACCAAGAATAGATGCTGACTTTGACTCTAAAAAGATAGCTTCAATCCCTATCACTTATGGATGTAATAACTTCTGTACATATTGTATAGTTCCATACGTAAGAGGGAGAGAAAGATCTGTACCAATGGAACAAATTTTATCAGAAGTAAAAACTTTTGCTGAGAAAGGATATAAAGAGATTATCCTCCTTGGACAAAACGTAAATTCATATGGAAATGATTTTACAAATGGAGATAATTTTGCAAAATTACTTGATGAAATCTGTAAAATTGAAGGAGAATTTTTAGTTAGATTTGTTTCTCCGCATCCGAGAGACTTTACAGACGATGTAATTGATGTAATAGCAAAAAATGAAAAAATTGCTAGATGTTTACACCTTCCATTACAATCTGGTTCAACAAGAATACTTGGATTGATGAACAGAGGATACAATAAGGAAGAGTATATAGCTCTAGCGGAAAAAATAAAATCTAGAATTCCAGGAGCATCTCTTACAGCTGATATAATAGTTGGATTCCCTGGAGAGACTGAAGAGGAATTTTTAGATACAATTGATGTTGTAAAAAAAGTTAAATTTGAAAATGCTTTCATGTTTATGTACTCGCCAAGAAAAGGAACTAAAGCAGCTGAGATGGAAGAGCAAATTACTCAAGAAGAAAAAAGTTCTAGACTTCAAAGATTAATCGAAGTTCAAAATGAAGTGTCAAAATCTTTAAGTGAAGAGTATGTAGGAAGAGTTGAAAAAGTTTTTGTAGAAGGGCCAAGTAAAAAGAATCCAGAAGTGATGAGTGGAAGAACTTCTACAAATAAAATAGTTCTTTTCAAAGGGGATAAGGAACTAGAAGGAACATTTGTAACTGTAAAAGTAAATGAAGCAAAAACGTGGACATTATATGGGGAGATTGTAGAGTAAGAATTGGAAGGGAGTCGCTATGGAAAAGTTAGATAAATTCCTGATAAAAGAACTGGCTGAGATTGGAAAACAATTAGGTTTAGATCTCAGTGTGAGAACAAAAAAATCGGAGCTAATTCAACTGATAAGAGAGGAAATAAATAATAGGGAAAATACGGACATAGCTTGGGGTAGTTTGGATGTTATGGCCGATGGTTATGGATTTTTAAGAAATACGAGTGTAGAAAAAGATATTTATGTTTCAGCAACTCAAATTAGAAAATTTAAACTGAGGACAGAGGATTTTGTGGTTGGAGAAGTTAGGGAACCTATGGGGGATGAAAAAAACTATGCCCTAAAGAGAGTACTTCTCGTAAATGGTGGAACCTTGGAGAAAGCAGAATCAAGGGTTCCTTTTGATGAACTAGTTCCAGCTTATCCGACGGAACATTTAAAACTTGAAACAGATCCCAAAAATATTTCAGGAAGAATTATAGATTTGATAGCTCCAATTGGAAAAGGACAGAGAGGACTTATCGTAGCACCTCCTAAAGCAGGAAAAACAGTTCTTATTAGCAATATAGCAAACTCCATAATTGAAAATAATAAAGATGTAGAGGTTTGGATTCTATTAATAGATGAAAGACCGGAAGAAGTAACAGATATTAAAGAGACAGTAAAAGGGGCAGAGGTCTTCTCATCTACTTTTGATGAAGATCCAAGGAACCATATTAGAGTAACTGAAATGGTTTTAGAGAGAGCAAAAAGAAAGATTGAAAATGGAGAAGATGTTGTCATTTTGATGGACTCTCTGACAAGACTTGCAAGGGCTTATAATATTACTGTTCCGTCCAGTGGAAAATTAATTTCGGGAGGAATAGACCCATCGGCTCTATACTATCCAAAGAAATTTTTCGGTTCGGCAAGAAACATTAGAAATGGTGGAAGCCTTACGATAATTGCCACTGCACTTGTAGACACAGGAAGTAAGATGGACGATGTAATTTATGAAGAGTTTAAAGGAACAGGAAACTTGGATATTCATTTGGACAGGGGACTAGCTGAACTTAGGATATATCCAGCCATAGATATACAGAAATCAGGAACAAGAAAAGAGGAACTTCTGATCGATAAAAAAGAATTGGAAAGTATCTGGGAAATAAGAAGATATTTATCACAGTTTGATAGAGCTACAGCTTCAAAAAAACTTATCGACGGAATTTCAACCACAGAGAGCAATAAAATACTTTTAGAGGGATATAACAAAGGAAAGGAGAAAAAATAAGCGATGAAAGCGATATTAAAATTTGCTATACCAGTTATAGCAGTTTTATCTTTTTCTCTGAACGTCCTAAATGTTTTTGCCGATGAGGTGGTAAATACAGAAAAGTTCAACGACTATGGGGTAGAGGAACTTACAAATGGGGAGGAATTTCTTAAAGAAAATTTCTTTGTAATTGAGAGAACCTATGACTTAAAACAGAAGGAGAAAAAACTTTTTGATATAAAGCTATCAATGTATGAGGTAAAAAAAGGGGATACGCTGGCAAAAATTGCCAAAGAGTTAGGGCAGAAGGAAGAGATAATCAAGAAAAATAATCCGAATGTTTCTTTTAAAAATTTAAAAATAGGAACAAAACTTACCATATATTCTGAGAATGGAATTTATCATAAAGTACAAAAGGGAGAGAGTCTCTCAAAAATTGCAACTGCTTATAAAGTAAAAGTAGATGATTTGATGCTACATAATGGATTGAGTGGAAGTGGATTACAGATAGGTCAAAGTCTATTTATAAAAGATCCAAATTTAGATGCCTTGAAAGTAGCTGTTAAAAAATCTGAATCTAAAACAGTCACTGCTAAAGCTGCGATTAAGAAAGCAGAAAACTTTAAAATGCCAGTACAATGGTTAGGTGTGAGCAGTAAATTTGGAAGTAGAATGCACCCAGTTTTAAAGAGATATATTCAACATACAGGTGTCGATTTAAAAGCAAAATATACTCAGCTTAAAGCTGCTAAAGATGGAAAAGTAAGTTTTGCTGGATATATGGGAGCTTATGGAAAAATAATTATAATAAAGCATTCAGATGGGTATGAAACAAGGTCAGCACATTTGAATGATATCTACGTAAAGACTGGACAGAGTGTAAGTCAAGGTCAGGTTATAGGAAAAACTGGAATGAGTGGAAGGGTAACAGGTCCACATCTTCACTTTGAAATAAGAAAAGGAAATAAGCCAGATGATCCGATGAAATACTTAGTTAGATAGTCCTGCAATATGCGGGACTCTTTTTTTAGGGAGGAAAAAATGAAAGTGACGAGAGAGGTAAAAATTGGAAATCTTATTTTAGGGGGAGAAAATGAGATCATAATTCAATCAATGACAAATACTAACACAGCAGATGTTGAAAGTACGGTTGCACAGATTTTAAAGTTGGAAGAAGCTGGTTGTCAATTGGTAAGAGTTACAGTAAATAATGAAGAAGCTGCAGCCGCAATTTCTGAAATAAAAAAGAGAATAAACGTTCCTTTAGTTGCAGATATTCATTTTGATTATAGACTTGCATTATTAGCCATGGAAAACGGAATTGATAAATTGAGAATAAATCCAGGAAACATTGGTGATGAAGAAAGAGTAAGAGCTGTTGTGGAAAAAGCCTTAGAAAGAAATATTCCAATTAGAATAGGGGTAAATGGAGGTTCATTGGAGAAACACATTTTGGAAAAATATGGACGTCCAACCTCAGAAGCAATGGTAGAGAGTGCAATGTATCATGTGGCTCTTTTAGAAAAGTATGGATTTAAAGATATTGTCATTTCATTAAAATCTAGTAATGTAAAAATGATGGTGGAAGCATATAGAAAAATTAGTAAAATGACAGAGTATCCGTTGCACTTGGGGGTTACTGAAGCTGGAACAGCATTTCAAGGGACAGTCAAATCTGCAATTGGAATAGGAAGTCTATTGATAGATGGAATAGGAGCAACACTAAGAGTTTCATTAACTGAAGACCCAGTGGAAGAGATAAAAGTTGCAAAAGAAATTTTAAAGGTTTTAGGATTAAGAGAGAGTGGAGTAGAAATAGTTTCTTGTCCAACTTGTGGAAGAACAGAGATAGATTTAATAAATTTGGCAAAAAAGGTAGAAGCTGAATTTGCTGAGATGAACTATAAAATAAAAATTGCTGTGATGGGTTGTGTAGTAAATGGGCCTGGAGAAGCGAGAGAAGCAGATTATGGAGTTGCGGGTGGAAAAGGAATAGGGGTACTATTTAAAAAAGGAGAAATTATAAAAACAGTTCGTGAAGAGGAAATTTTGAATGAGTTAAGAAATATGATACGAGAAGATTTTAGATAATATAAAACTTTTTAAGGAGTTTCGTAGTCTAAAGGATGGAGAAGGTTTAAGCGAGGTTAAGAAATGGATTTTGAGGAGATTTTTGATCAATATTTTGATAGAGTCTATTACAAAGTTTTAAGTGCTGTCAAAAATCCAGAAGATGCTGAGGATATCTCCCAAGAGGTTTTTATAAGTGTGTATAAGAACCTAAAAAGCTTTAGAGAGGAGAGCAATCTTTATACGTGGATTTATAGAATAGCTATAAATAAGACATATGATTTTTTTAGAAAGAAAAAAATAGAGTTAGAATTGAACGAAGAAATTCTTAATTTGGAAGATGGAAATGATCCTAACGTCGCTATGATCCTTCAGGAAAAATTAAAACTTCTCTCCAATGAAGAGAAGGAAATAGTTCTGCTGAAAGATATCTATGGGTACAAATTAAGAGAAAAATCAGAACTAAAAGATATGAACCTCTCTACTGTAAAAACGATATATTATAAGGCGATTAAGGATATGGGAGGAGTAGGATGATGAGTCCAAAAGAGAGAGTAAAACTGAATATCTACAAACAACTTTTAGAAGAAGAGAAGAGAAAAAATAAAAGAATGTCGTGGATCTCTGTATCACTTTTTATGCTGGGAATAGTTACAACATCTACCTATAATGTCCTAAAAGATGGACTGGGATTTACAAGACCAGAGAGAACTTATGTAAGTTCCCATGAAAGAGAGCTTATGACTATAGATCAAATCTTCGAACAAAAACTTGTGAATGAAAAACAAGTGGATTTAAGTCCAGATGAGTTTTTTGCAATAGATATTCAAGGATAATTTGGCAATGGAGGAAGAATGAGAAAAGAGGTTGTAGGAGCAATCTTTACTTTTTTGTCGGTCTTTTCTTTTTCAAACAACGATGGATTGGGAATTGTTTCGGCAGAAGATTTTTTAAAAGCTGGTGTTTCTAGAGAGAACGTAAAAAGAGCACAGGGAGTATTGAGTAATACAAGTAACAAATATAAAGTACTTCTTTTAGATAAGCAAAAAGTAGAGATTGAAATCAATCAGATGATAATTTTAGGAGTTGAAAAGCATTGGAATGAGATTGATAAACTAGCTGATAGACTTGGCTGTATTGAGGCTGAAATGATAAAAGACAGGCTCAGAGGACAAGTAGAGATGCAGAGGTATATCACACAGGAACAATATTTTAAGGCTCGTGAAATAGCGGTAGAGAGGTTACAAAAGTAGGTCCGAGAAGGGGCCTCTTTTTTTTGATTTTTAACTGTAATTATGATATAATCTTTAAGTTAAAGTAAAGAAAATATGAGGAGATGATAAATAGAATGTTTGCTAAGTTAGATGAAGTTGTTGCAAGACATAAAGAGCTTAACGACCTCCTAGGTTCACCAGAAGTATTGAGCGACCCTAAAAAAATGATGGAGTACAACAAAGCATTGAGCGATATAACACCAATCGTTGAAAAATACATGGAGTACAAAAGATATCAAGAGGATCTTGAATTCATAAAAGAAAGTTTTAAAACTGAAAAAGATCCAGATATGAAAGAGATGATGCAAGAGGAACTTAAAGAGATAGAAGATGCTATCCCGGGAATTGAACAAGAACTTAAAATCCTTCTTCTTCCAAAAGATCCTAACGATGAGAAAAACGTTATCGTTGAGATCAGAGGTGGAGCTGGAGGAGACGAGGCTGCTCTTTTCGCTGCTGACCTTTTCAGAATGTACACTAGATATGCTGAAAGAAGAAGATGGAAAGTTGAAATAATGGATAAGCAAGAAGTTGGAGTTGGAGGAATAAAAGAGGTTATCTTCTCAATTCAAGGTGCTGGAGCATATTCAAGACTTAAATTTGAATCTGGAGTACATAGAGTACAAAGGGTACCAGCAACAGAATCATCTGGAAGAATTCATACATCTACAGCAACAGTTGCAATAATGCCAGAAGTTGATGAGATACAAGACGTTAAAATCAATCCATCAGATTTAAGAATAGATACATATAGAGCTGGTGGAGCTGGAGGTCAGCACGTAAACATGACTGACTCAGCGGTAAGAATTACTCACCTTCCTACAGGTATCGTAGTTCAATGTCAAGATGAGAGATCTCAGATAAAAAATAGAGAGAAAGCGATGAAAGTTCTTGTTGCTAAAATCTATGAAACAGAGTGTGAAAAACAGAGAAATCAAATTTCAGCTGAGAGAAAACTACAAGTTGGAACAGGAGATAGATCTGAAAAAATAAGAACATATAACTTCCCACAAGGAAGAATAACAGACCATAGAATAAAATATACAGCTCACCAACTAGAAGCATTCCTAGATGGAGATATCGAGGATATGATTGATGCACTGATAACATTTAATCAGGCTGAAATGCTTTCAAGTATGGCGGAATAGTTATGAAGCTGTTAAATATATTGAAATTTGCGGAGGAGTATTTAAATAAATACTCCTTTTCAAAATCTCGTTTAGAAAGTGAAAAGGTAATTTCATACGTATTGGAATTGGACAGGATCTCTCTATATACATATTTCGATATGGAACTTACAGAAGAGCAAAAAGAGAAAATTAAAAGATATCTTCGGGCTATGGCTAGAGAAAAAGTTGGTTTTGATGAGATATTGAAAAAATTAGATGGAAAGACTCAAGTAGAAGCTATTGCTGAGAGAGAAGCAAGAAGAAAAGAAAATAATGAGCTTTTAAAAAAATCTGTGGAGTACCTAGAGAAACATGAAGTTCAAAATGCTAAGATAGATGCAGAATATATTTTTGCTCATGTCTTGGG
>X1_Eurasian_Beaver__coassemble_175_pt1 | contig 10931 bp, 12 predicted proteins | sample X1_Eurasian_Beaver__metabat2_high_PE_007 | metagenome-assembled genome bin X1_Eurasian_Beaver
TAGCTGTTCAGACATTTTTTCTAATTCATGCGCTTTAACTTCTAGCTTTTCAATTTTGTGATCTAAAGTTTCCTCTTTTTTTGCTAATCTGCTCTCTTTTTGTAGAAGATCATTTTTAGCATGTTTTATCTCTTTATCTGCTTCCTCTCTCATCTTGTGGATGCTTTCTTTGGCATGCAGTTCACTCTCTTTACTTTTAGCTTGAGCTTCTCTTTCGGCATTTTCAAGAATTTCCTGAGCTTTAATCTCAGCTTTTTTCTTTTCATCTTCCAAGTCATTTAGCTCTTCTATTCTTTTATCTATAACAGATTTTTTATATAGCAATGCGAAGACGATTGCAAATCCGATTACCCCCAAACCTATACCTATTATGTAATTCATCTCTATCCTTTCCAGTCCTAGTTATTAAAACTTTGTACTGCCTCCTCTTCTGAATCATATATATCGAAGATTTCGTCTAGTCCTATCATTTCAAATATTGTTTTTATATGTTCATTTAGGTTGATAAGTTTTATATCTCCACCTAAATCTTTTACAGTTCTAAGTTTTCCTCTTAAGATTCCCATTGCTAAACTGTTGATGTGTACTAATTCTTCAAAATCAATTATAAATTTGTAGTTTTCTAATTCTATTAATTTTGAGATTCTCTCTTTTAATTTTGGAGCTACTAGAGCATCAAGCTCCCCTATTACTTTTATTTCTTTGATATCTCCCACATTTTTTTCAATTATTTCAAAATTTGTTACCATTCTATTTTACCTCCCTAACTTTTTTTTGAACTCTAAATATTGTACCATTCAGTTTTTTTTCCATTTGGAAGTCATCGGCTAAAGCTCTAGCTAAATAAAGTCCCATTCCGCCTTCTTCCTTGCTCTCCTTTTCCTCGTCAAATCCAACTCCATTATCTTCTACCACGAGATAAACGACATCGTTGTCTTTTCTTATCTCTATGATTATATCCCCCGGATTATAACAATATCCGTGTTCAACAACATTTGTTGAAAGCTCATCAATCACTGATAGAAGTTGAGCGATATCCTTACTTTCTACTTTCTCAAGCTCTAAAAATGTTTTAGCAAATGCTCTTATTAGAGAGAGATTTTGTAAGGAAGAGGGAACAAATAATTTTACACCTTTGTTCTCCATCCCTATTTCCTTCTTTCTGTAAATTCTATTATTTTCCAGTTCGTATCCTCTAGATTGTATTTCACTTGGTAGTATAATGTCTCGCTTCCAGCATTCAAAGCGATTGTGTTTTCCGCTGCATCCCCCTCAAATATCGGTTCAGTAGAGAAAATTTTTATTCCTCTAGTATCTAGCTCATTTAATCTGTTTTTTATAACCATGTTTTTTAATCCCGGTGCTAAAGAACTTTTCAATGTATCTGTTTTATTTTGATAAAACTCATCTTTAATCTGTTCCAAAAGAACTATCAAAGACTTTTTTTGTTGCTCATCTAACTCTCTTGATTCTCTATTTTTTAAATTAGTACAAGCTGTTAAAATAAAAAGTGTAAATAGTGCTATTATCATCCTTCGCATATGTATCACCTATTATCTTTTTGTTAAATAATATCACACACTTTTCCTTTTATCAAGTTTTTATTAGGACCTATAGCTTTTTGAATTTCTCTAATATATCAGCTATAATCTCCTCTTGTGAGTATTTATCTAAGTCATACCAGAGGTATGTTTCATCATTTTTAAACCAAGTGAATTGTCTTTTTGCATATCTTCTGCTGTTCTGTTTTATATAATGTATCGCCTCTTCGAAGCTTTGCTTTCCTTCTAAAAAGTCTACAATTTCAGTATACCCTATGATGTTAACTTTTCTCAAGTTCTCACCATAAATTTTATATAATTCTTTTACCTCTTCAAGAAGCCCTTGCTCCAACATAATTTCGACTCTTTTATTAATTCTTTCATATAGATGTTCTCTATCTCTTTCCAATGCAACTTTTAAAAATTTATATGAATTTCCTCTCACATTTTTCTTTGAAAGTTTTGAAAATTTCTCACCAGTTATCATAAAGACTTCTAAGGCTCGCTCAACACGAATTCTATTATTTTTATGAATCTCTTCAGCTGCTTCTGGGTCTACTTCTTGAAGTTTTTCATATAGTTCTTCAATAGATAACTTTGCCAGTTCATCTCTGATTTGCTTATCCGCTTCAGGTAAATTTGAAAGTCCTTCCGTGATGGAGTTTATATAAAGACCCGTTCCACCTGTCAAAATTACATTTTTATTTTCAGACTCTAAATCGTTTAAAATTATGTCTACACTTTTTTGGTAATCCCCAACGCTATATTTTTTTATTGGCTCAACAATATCAAGCATATGATGTTTTACACCATCCATCTCCTCTTCTGTTATTTTTGCCGTTCCAATATTCATTCCTTTGTAAACTTGAGCAGAGTCTGCAGAGATAATCTCCGCAGACAACGCTTTAGCAAGTTTTATTGAAAGTTCAGTTTTTCCTACACCAGTAGGTCCTGCTATAACTATCCCCTTCATATTTATATTACTCCACAAACTCAAACTCTACATCTGCAATTCTTACGTAATCTCCATCCTCTACACCAGCATCTCTTAGAGCATCTTCTAGACCTAGAGATCTCATCATATGTAAGAAGTTTACAATTGATTCTTCTTCTAAAGTTATAACGTATTTAGCAAGTACGCTATCTACGATTCTACCTTCAACAACGTATACTCCCTCTTCATCTTGAGTAATTACAAAGTTTTCTTTGCTTCCTTTTATTTCTCTTAATACTTCAGCGATATCAGCTTCTTCTTCAAGAGGTTCTCTTTTTATCTCTTGTAGCATATGCCATGTTCTGTTTAATACGTCTTGAATTCCCTCTCCTAGTATTACAGAGATTGGATAAACTTCATTACCTTGAGATTCTACATAGTTTTTAAACTCTTCATACTTTTCCATGTCCCAAATTAAATCCATTTTATTAGCTAAAACTAATTGCTTTTTCCCAGCAAGTTTTTCACTGAATTTATGAAGCTCATTATTTATTTTATTGTAGTCTTCAATTGGATCTCTTCCTTCTATCCCTGCAACGTCTACTATATGATAGATCATTTTACATCTTTCAATATGTTTTAAGAATTTATCTCCAAGTCCAACACCTTCGTGAGCTCCTTCAATCAGTCCTGGAATATCAGCTATAACGAATGATCTTTCCTCTCCTAATCTTACAACTCCAAGTTTAGGTTCAAGAGTTGTGAAGTGGTAGTTTCCAACTTTAGATTTTGCTGCTGAAACTTTATTTATGAAACTTGACTTTCCAACTGAAGGATATCCAACAAGGGCTACATCAGCTAAAAGTTTTAATTCTAACTTAACTTTTATCTCTGCTCCCTCTCTACCCTTTCCTGCAATTCTTGGAACTTTTCTTACAGCACTTTTAAAGTTTATATTTCCAAGTCCACCCTTTCCACCTTTTAGAATAGTTCTTTGCTCTCCTGGTGTATTTAAATCAAGTAAAAGTTTTCCAGTTTCAATATCTCTAACTTGTGTTCCAACAGGGACTTTAATTATAAGATCCTCACCAGATCTTCCAGTCATATTTTTCTTATCCCCTTTTTGTCCATTTTGAGCTTGGAAAAGTTTTTTATATTTAAAGTCAATAAGAGTATTGATATTTGGATCAGCTACAAATATAACATCTCCACCTTTTCCTCCATCTCCTCCATCAGGTCCACCGAACTGAACATATTTTTCCCTTCTGAAAGAAACCGATCCGTCTCCTCCATCTCCTGCTTTGACTGTGATTACAACCTCATCTATAAACATTATTTTTATCACTCCTTTTTCTGAATTTATCATTTTATTTTACATTATATCCTACGTTTTTGCAAGGAGTGTAAAATTCAAGAAAAAAACCGGGAATACCTCCCGGTTTAAACTGTTTCTATGCTCTTAATTCTTTATCTATTAGGAGCATCTCATAGAGTCTTATATATTTTTTACAAGCTTCATCCCATGAGAAGTCTTTTTCTTTGGCTCTCTTAACTAAATTTCTCCATTTAGCTTTATTTTTATAAGTGTCGATAGCATATCCAACTGTATTAAGTAGTTCATGTGAACTGTAGTTTTTAAAGCTAAATCCAGTTCCCTTATCTTCATATTCATTATAAGGTTCCACTGTATCAGCAAGCCCTCCAGTTTCTCTCACTATTGGAATTGTTCCCTGTCTCATAGAGATCATCTGTGAAAGTCCACATGGTTCAAATTGAGATGGCATTAAGAACATATCACAACCTGCATATATTTCATTTGCAAGTCCACCATTGAAACCAGTTACAACAGCAACTTGTCCTTTATATTGCTCAGCTTTTTCTAAGAAGAATTTTTCATAACTCTTCTCTCCACTACCAAGAATTACAAGTTGAGCTCCCATAGCTACAATATGGTCAAATACTCTTGTAATTAAATCCAACCCTTTCTGTCTATCGAATCTTGTTACCATTCCAATAAGAGGAGTTGAGGCTTTAACTTCCAATCCCATTTTCTTCTGTAGATTTTTCTTGGCTTCTGTCTTTCTGCCTTTTTTAGCCTCAAAAACTTTGTAGTCGATTCCATTAATAATTCCATAAAGTTTGTAATCTATATGTCTGAAAAGACCCTCTAGCCCCTCTCCATATTCCTGTGTCTTTATCTCTTTTGCATAAGTGTTACTTACTGTTGTAACAGCATCTGCATAGTTTACTCCAGCTTTCATAAAAGAGATAGCATCATAATATTTCATTCCAGCTTCATGGAAATGCTCATAAGGATTCAATTCTAACACTTTTCCAAGATTATCCCCTGGGAAAATTCCTTGGAATCTTAAATTATGGATTGTGTAGACATTTTTAATTCCTTTATTCAAGTACGCAGAAACTGGTCCAGTATGCCAATCATTTGTATGAACAATGTCTGGATAGAACTCTGTTATATCTATTGCTTCAAGAGCAGCTTTTGAAAAGAATCCAAATCTTTCACAGTCATCATACTCACCATATATTTTCTCTCTTTTGAAGTAATCTTCATTGTCGATAAAATAATACGTTACTCCGTCTAGAGTAAGAGTCTCTACTCCCAGATAAACTTGTTTTCCAGCAAAATTTATCCATTTATGTCCTAAATGTTTCATCTGTTTTTTGTACTCTTCGGGGATAGCACTATATTTTGGCAATACTACTCTTGCGTCTACTCCTGATTTTTTTAGTGCTTTAGGAAGAGAGTAGGAGATATCTCCTAACCCTCCTGTCTTTACAAACGGCCAACCTTCAGCCGCTACGAAAAGAACGTTCATATATTATCCCCCTTTTCAATAACAAGAGGATTATTTAAAGATCCCATCAATTGTTGATTTTCTTCTATTGTATTTCTTCTTGTAACGATAAGATTTTTAAGTTCAGCACCTTTTTTAATTGTACTTCCTTGACAGATTATACAGTTTTCAACAACTGCACCCTCTTCAATTATAACTCTTCTTCCTATGATAGAGTTTTTAACTGAACCCTCTATGATACATCCATTTGCAAGAAGAGAGTTCTTAGCTACAACATCATCTCCATATACTGTTGGTGGAGTATCTTTCACTCTTGTATAGATACGTCCATGCTCAAAGAAGATCTCATTTTTTATATCTTCATTTAATAGATCCATGTTGAAATCAAAATAGTTTTTGATTGAATCTATACTACGTAGGTATCCATTGTATTCATACCCTTGTATTTTAAACTCTTCTTTTCTTTTTGAAACTAGTTCATCTATTGAGAAATATCTTTTATTTCTTCCAGACTCAAGAATAAGTTTTAAGAATACATCTTTCTTAATCACATAGCATCCTAAAGAAACATTTTCAGGTTGTCCCTCTTGGAAAAATCCTTTTCCATATGCTTCTACAATTCCATCTTCATTTAAGAATATTGAATCGCAGTTTTTAAATTTTTTAAGGTCTTCGCTAACTGTTTTATAGATTACTGTTATATCATTTCCATTTTTTTCATGTTCATTTGCAACAGCTTTAAAATCAATTTTATAAATCATATCTGGATCGATAACGATTATATTTTCTTGAGTGCTTTGAGTAAAATAAGAAAGGTTATTTTCAAGATTTCTTACATCAATCAGCTGTCCATTATTGAATGAATGAGTGAAATAAGAAATTCCATCTTTTTTACTTCCAAGTCCCCAAACATCTCCAGATTTAATATGATTATATAGAGCAGCTAGCCATTTGCTCTCTGTAAATATTCCTATATTTTTTACTCCAGCATTTGAAAGGTTTGATAGAGCAAAATCTATTATTCTATATCTTCCTCCAGCATGAATAACACTTAGAGTTCTCTCCTGTGTAAGTGTGCTCATTGCTTGATTTTTTTCCTGTATAAGAACCATAGCCATATAATTATTTAACATTTTTACATTACCTCCCCAGTTGTAACCTCTTGTTTTTCTGCAACTACTGTTACATCTTCACCATTTCCTAACACTATATTTTTTCTTATTATTACATCATTTGCTAGGATAGCTTTATTAACGAATGCATTATCTTCTATAATTGTATCTTTCATTACAACCGAATTGATAACTTTTGCATTTTTTCCAATTTTTACACCTGGGAAAATGATATAGTTAATAACTTCTCCATCTATTTCACACCCTTCACCTACCATTGAGTTTTTAATTTTTGCATTCTCTTTGATATTTTGAGGTGGATATGCTTGGTTTCTTGTATATATTTTCCAACTTTTATCATATATATTTAAAGTATTTCCTTCATCTAAAAGGTCCATATTAGCTTCCCAGAAACTTTCAATAGTTCCAACGTCTTTCCAATATCCTTCAAATGGATAAGCTGAAAGTTTATGTCCTGCATTTAGCATTTTTGGAATTATATTTTTTCCAAAGTCATTATCTGAGTTTACATCCTCTTCATCTTCTATCAGATATTTTTTTAGAAGATCCCATTTGAAGATATAGATACCCATAGAAGCTAGCGTACTTTTTGGTTGTTTAGGTTTTTCTTCGAATTCATATATGTTCATATCACTGTCTGTATTCATAATTCCGAATCTTGATGCTTCTTCTAAGCTGACATCAAATACCCCTATTGTTACGTCAGCTTGTCTAGCTTTATGATATTTGAACATTTTTGCATAGTCCATTTTATAGATGTGGTCCCCTGATAAAATTAAAACGTACTCTGGATCATATGTATCTATATAGTTGATATTTTGATAGATTGCATTTGCTGTTCCTTTATACCAGTCTCCTCCATCTTTTGTCGTGTGTGGTTGAAGAACGCTTACTCCACCATTTCTTTTATCTAGGTCCCAAGGAGAACCTTTTCCAATATGAGTGTTAAGAACATGTGGTTCATATTGAGTTAAAATTCCTACTGTATCCACCCCTGAATTTGCACAGTTACTCAATGCGAAGTCAATTATTCTATATCTTCCTCCAAATGGTACCGCTGGTTTAGCGATTTTTTCTGTAAGTGGAACTAGACGACTCCCCTGTCCTCCAGCCAAAATCATTCCTACTATTTCTTTTTTCACACTGTTTTCCCCCTTTTTATTTTCCTCAACTTACAAATTTCACAATATATGTTTTACTAAGTTTGATATACTTTTCCTTTTATTTTAAAGTTCTCTTTTCAAAAAAATTGCTGTAAATGATGGTAAGTCGATATTTATATTTCCATGTACTGATAGAAGATCGCCTGTATTTAAAAGTCCTGTACCTCCATACTTCAAATCATTACTAGAAAACACCTCCTTATATACTCCGTCCCTTGGAATTGGCACGCTGTAATTTCTTTTGTATTCTCCTGAAAAGTTTACTACCACAGTCAAACAGTCATCTATGTCATGACTTCTACGTGTAAATATTACTACATTTCCATTTCTGTCGTAGTGATTCATCCATTGAATTCCTCTCGGATTAAAATCTAACTCCCAAAGTGCTTTTTCCTCTTTGTAAAACTTATTTAGATCTTTTATATAAGTTTGAAATTTTTTATTCTCATCTAACTCTAATACATTCCATTCGAGATCTTCATAGAATCTCCACTCAAGAGATTGAGCAATCTCGTTACCCATAAAATTTAATTTTTTTCCTGGATGTCCCATCATAAATCCCATTAAGGCTCTGAGGTTTGCAAATTTGTCCCATCTCTCTCCAGGCATCTTATTTATCATTGAACATTTCCCATGAACTACTTCATCATGAGAGAATGGTAATATATAATTTTCAGCAAAAGCGTACATAAAAGAGAAAGTCATTTTTTCATGAACTTCATTTTTCCAAAGTGGATTTACTTTCATATATTCCAAAATGTCATTCATCCATCCCATGTTCCATTTGCAGTTAAAACCTAAACTTTCGTGTTCAGGATTTCCTGTCACTGCCGTCCATGCTGTAGATTCCTCGGCACAGATCAATGCTTCTGGAAACTCATCTCTTATCGCTTTATTTAAATCTTTTAAAAATTCCACAGCATATAAATTTTCATTTCCACCGTGAATATTTTTCAAATCTGGATGTCCGCTCTTTCCGTAATCTAAGTAGAGCATATTTGCCACTGCGTCCAATCTCAATCCATCTATATGGAACTCTCTCAGCCAAAATAAGGCATTTGAAATTAAAAAGCTTCTTACCTCATTTCTTCCTAAATCAAAATTCGCTGTTCCCCAGTCGTAGTTCTCTGCCAATATTTGAGATTGATATTCATAAGTTGGAGTTCCATCAAACTTGTAAAGTCCATGGGAATCTTTACAGAAATGACTTGGAACCCAATCCAAAATTACTCCTATTCCTGCCTGATGCATCTTATCCACAAAGTACATAAAATCCTCTGGCTTTCCATATCTACTTGTAACTGAATAATATCCAGTTGGTTGATACCCCCATGAATCATCTAATGGATACTCGTTAACTGGCATTACTTCAATATGAGTATAGTTCATCTCTTGCAAATATTCAACTAACTCATCAGCCAACTCTCTATATGTTAAAAATTCATTCCCTTTTTTTCTTTTCCACGAACCGATATGGACTTCATAAATATTCACAGGTTTTTCATAGAGAGATTCCCTCTCTTCCATCCACTCATCGTCTTGCCATGAATATTTAAATTTATTATCGTATAATTTCGATGCTGTATTTGGTCTTAACTCTGAGTAAAATGCATAAGGGTCTGCTTTATCACGCACTTCACCCGTTTGACTTTCCACTCTCAATTTATATAAATCTCCTTTTCGGAGTCCCTTTGTTTTTATCTCCCATATTCCCTCGTCATTTATTTTTTGTAGGGGATGAGTATGTCCATCCCAACCATTAAAATCTCCTACGAGGTGAATACTCTTTGCATTTGGTGCCCAAGTTCTGATAACCCAACCATCTTTCTCTTTGTGTGCACCCATATATTCATAAGCTCGTCTATGTTTTCCTTTATGGAAAAGATAGATATCCAATTCATTCTTCTTGTTTTTTCCCATATCGCTCCCCTTTTTTCCCTATCCTAAATAGTATTATATTTTTTTCACTTATAAAAATATATATTATAAATGATTATTATCATCAAAATAAAAAAAGTCAGCCTTACGGCTGACTAATTTTTTTCAATTACTTTTCAGAGTAGATTGAAACTTGTTTTTTGTCTTTTCCTAATCTTTCGAATTTTACGTATCCGTCAATTAGAGCGAAAAGAGTATGATCTTTACCCATTCCCATGTTGTTTCCAGGGTGGAATGCAGTTCCTCTTTGTCTTACGATGATGTTTCCAGCTTTAACAAGCTCACCGTCGTATCTCTTAACTCCTAGGTATTTAGGGTTAGAGTCTCTTCCGTTCTTAACAGAACCTTGTCCTTTTTTCTTCGCAAATAATTGTATATTTAAAGTAAATAACATCTAATTTTCCTCCTTCTCTACAAGCTTTACATATTTTGGATATTGTTTTGACAATTCTTTTATCATCACTGTCATGCTTTCTAAAAGAGTTTGTACCTCTTTCTCTTTCGAAGAAAGATCCATACCTCTCAGATCAACTTCCATATATCCATCTGAGTCAATCTCAAATCTCGGAGTGATTGAAAGTACCTCTTGCATTCCTCCCAATGGAAATTGCATTGCCATTGAAAGTGCAGCACATACTATATCCGCTCCCATCTCTGCATACTCTGCATGACCGGTAGCCTTATATTTTACAATTCTACCTTTTTGTCTTAAGATTTCAATCTTAGTCATAAATTAATTATGCATTGATTGAAGTGATTTTGATCTCAGTGAAAAGTTGTCTGTGACCTTTTTTTCTGTGGTATCCTGTTTTTGGCTTGTATTTGAAGTTAACTACTTTTTCTCCTTTACCTTGAGCAACAACCTCTGCTACAACTTTAGCTCCTTCAACAACTGGAGTTCCAACTTTAACGTCTCCATTGTTAGATACTAAAAGAACCTCTGTTAATTCTACAGTTGTGTTAACTTCAGCATTTAGTTTTTCAACTCTTAATACTTCACCTACTGCAACTTTGTACTGTTTACCACCAGTTTTGATAACTGCGTACATATTACACCTCCATAAGTTATGAAAATAGATCGCTGGAAAAGGTTGCTGAAGACCTTTCTCATGCGTAACCTAAGTTAAAGAATATCATATTTATTAAAATGTGTCAAGGAAGAATGGAATTTGTATTGAAAAAAAGTATGAATCAGTTTATAATCTTCGTGGAGGTTTAATATGAGATTTCAAAGAGAAAAACTGCTTATAGGTGAAGATAATTTAAACAAACTTAAAAATTCTCATGTCATAGTTTTTGGTCTGGGTGGCGTTGGAGGATATGCTGTTGAAGCTCTTGCCAGAGCTGGTGTAGGTGAATTGACATTAGTGGATTTCGATACGGTAGATATTACCAATATAAATCGT
>X1_Eurasian_Beaver__coassemble_195_pt1 | contig 10433 bp, 12 predicted proteins | sample X1_Eurasian_Beaver__metabat2_high_PE_007 | metagenome-assembled genome bin X1_Eurasian_Beaver
CATCCTTGAAAATAGAGTGGTGGAATACACCTAAAAAATTGGAGGAGGAGAGATGATAATAGTTACTGGAGCTGCTGGATTTATCGGCAGTGCATTTATTTGGAGATTGAACGAGGCTGGTATCACTGATATCTTGGCCGTCGATAAAATGAGAGATGGAGAGAAATGGCTAAATCTCAGAAAGAGAGATTACTCAGATTGGGTGGACAGAGATGACCTTTTCACATGGTTATCTGTGCCTGAAAATGCTGAGAAAATAACAGGAGTTGTCCATATGGGAGCTTGCTCTGCAACAACTGAGCAAGATGGCGATTTCTTGATGAGCAATAACTATGGGTACAGTAAAAAACTTTGGGAGTTCTGCACAAAACAGCAGATACCATATGTCTACGCTTCTTCAGCTGCCACATATGGGGCTGGAGAGCTCGGATATGAAGATGAGGTCAGCCCTGAAGAGCTTAAACGTCTAATGCCTTTAAATAAATATGGATACTCCAAAAAATATTTTGACGACTGGGCTTTTAAACAGAAAGAGACTCCATCTCAATGGGTTGGAGTAAAATTCTTCAATGTCTATGGCCCTCAAGAGTATCACAAGGGAAGAATGGCCTCTATGGTGTTCCATACTTTTAACCAGTTCAGAGAAAATGGTGGGGTTAAACTTTTTAAATCTCATAAAGAGGGATTTGCTGATGGAGAACAGCTTAGAGACTTTGTCTATATAAAAGACGTGGTAGATGTCCTGTTCTTCTTCCTGACTGAAAAGGTTCCATCTGGAGTTTACAACCTTGGAACTGGAGAGGCCAGAAGTTTCCTAGACCTATCTATGGAAACCATGAAAAATGCCTCTCAAAATGACAAACTTCAAGTCTCAGATGTCATTGAGTTTGTCCCTATGCCTGAGGACTTAAGAGGAAGATATCAATACTTCACTGAGGCCAGAATGGAAAAGCTTAAAAAGGCTGGATATACTAAGAGATTCCACACCCTTGAGGAGGGAGTAGCTGACTATGTCATTAATTACCTCAGCAAGGAGGATATCTACCTGTAATGAGTGCCGTTCTAGTTGTGATAATCCTCGGTATCGTACAGGGAATAACTGAATTTCTTCCAGTTAGTAGCACTGGACATATGATACTGGTAGAGAAATTTATGAAGAGTGGAGAGCTGTCTCCAAAATTTTTGGACAGCTTTTTGGTCATCGTTCAGTTGGCCTCTATTTTAGCAGTATTACTTTATTTTTGGAAAGATATCCACCCTTTTGTAAAGGAGAGAGAACTTTTCCAAAAGAGGATGAGCCTCTGGTCTAAAATTGTAGTAGGTGTAATTCCCGTAGCTATAATTGGGCTGAAGTTTGATGATGTAGTTTCAAACTTTTTTATGGACAATGTCGTGGTGATAGCTGTGGCACTAATTTTTTATGGACTGGCTTTTCTTTGGATTGAGAAAAAGATGGAGGGAAGAAACCCTTTAGATGGGGCGGAGCTAACTTATAGAGCCGCCTTTCTGATGGGGTGTTTCCAATGTCTAGCACTTGTTCCGGGAACTTCCCGTTCAGGTTCAACTATTTTGGGTGGACTAATCCTTGGACTTTCACGTCCAATAGCTGCAGAGTTCTCTTTTCTCATGGCTATTCCAGTGATGTTTGGAGCTTCTCTGCTAAAAGTTGTGAAGAATGGCCTCTCCTATACTCCGTATGAGTGGCAACTTATGGGAATTGGATCATTAGTTTCCTTTGTAGTAGCCTATGTGGTAATAAAATGGTTTATGGAATATATTAGAAGGAGAAACTTCAACTGCTTTGGAGTTTACAGAATTATCCTTGGGGTGACTGTACTCCTGTTGATGAGATAGAGAGGAGAAAAGAATTTTGAAAATAATGGCAGATTTTGAAATAAATCCCAGAGCCTTGGAAGAGTTTGCTAGAGTGATGGTTCCCGAAGCAAGAGAGTCAGAGATAATAATAACCTCTGAACTCAGACCTGAAGAGATTGTTCTAAAACTTGTGGCGGATGAAAAAGAAGCGACACTCATTTACTCAAATCTCCCTGAGATTGTGGAGGAACAGAGGATGACAATGGCCAAACTAGCCCTTTTGGTAGCTTTTGAAAAGAAATACCCATGGGGCGGATTGATGGGAGTACGGCCAACAAAAGTAGTGAGAAAAATGCAAATTTTGGGATTAAATCGAGAAGAGATTTTGTCCCACCTTACCATGCTCTATCTTGTTTCACCAGAGAAAGCCAATTTGCTTCTGGATGTGGTGGAGAGAGAACAGAAGTTTATGACTAGAGAATTTGCAAATATCTATATAGGAATACCATTTTGTCCATCCAAATGCAGATACTGCTCTTTTGCTTCTCATGAAATAGGAAGTAAATTGGGAAAATTCTATCCTGAGTTTGTGGAGACCCTTTTGGATGAGATAAAACTTACAGGTAAGTTAATAGCATCTGAAAATATTAAAATAGGATCAATATATATCGGAGGTGGAACACCAAGTACTTTGACTGAGGAGGATCTTTTGAAGGTGTTACGAGCTGTTAGAGAACATATTGATTTCACCCATGTAAAGGAATTTACTTTTGAAGCTGGAAGAGAGGATTCTCTTTCTGTGGAAAAATTAGAAATTATGAAGGCATGGGGAGTAGATAGAATAAGTTTAAATCCTCAGACTTTCAATGAAGAAACTCTTCATAAAATGAATAGAAGATTTGATAGAGAAAGATTTGATCTTTTCTATAAGAAAATTAGAGAATTAGGATTTATTTTAAATATGGATTTGATTCTTGGACTTCCTGGCGAAGGAGTAGAGGAGATACTTCATACTTTAGAGGAATTGAGAAAATATGAGATGGAAAATCTGACTATTCACTCTTTGGCTTTGAAAAAAGCTTCAGATCTCTTTAAAGATGCTCCAAATCCAACTTTTATTGAAAGAGAAATAATTGAGAAGAGGATTGAAGAGCTACTTAGAGAAAAAAATCTTAAACCCTATTATTTGTATAGACAGAAAAACTCACTCGATTGGGGTGAAAATGTAGGATATGCTAAAGAGGGGTATGAATCTATTTTTAATATTGAAATGATAGAGGAAAATCAGTCTACCCTCGCTTTGGGAGGAGGAGCTATCACTAAGCTTGTGGAAGCAGAGGATGCTCTTCATGATAGAATTGAAAGGATAATAAATCCTAAGGACCCCTCTATGTATATTCGAGAGATGAGAGAGAGATTTGAACAAAAGAGAGAACTTTTTAGAAGGAGATGAGATTATGGGAAAAATGATAAGAGGTGTGAGTAAAGACGCCAGATTTATCGTATTAGATTCTACTGATGTAGTACAGGAAGCTTTAAATGTTCATCCAGCCAGTCCAACTGCAATCGCTGCATTTGGTAGACTTCTTACAGCTGGTTTAATGATGGGAGCTACACTAAAAGGAAATGATGTTTTAACTCTTAGAACAGAGACAGATGGAGCTATGAAAATGATGGTTGTAACAACTGATGCAACTGGAGGAATTAAAGGCTACATGTCTAATCCGATGGCAGATGTTCCACCTAAAGCCAATGGTAAACCTGACGTTGCAGGACTTTTAGGAAGAGGATCTTTACGTATTATAAAAGATATGGGGCTTAAAGAGCCTTATGCTGGAGTTTCTGAAATGGTTTCAGGAGAAATAGCAGAAGATATAGCATATTACTACTACGTATCTGAGCAAACTCCAAGTGTTGTAGCAATAGGAGTTTCACTTAAAGATGAGAAAACTGTAAAATCAGCAGGGGGATACATGATTCAACTGCTTCCAGGTGCTAGTGATAGTTTTATTGATGCTTTAGAGGAAAAAATTAAGGCGATAAGAAGTATCACTGAACTTTTAGAAGGCGGAATGGACCTTCCAAGAATTGCCAAATTGTTATATGAAGATATGACAGATGAACACGGTGAAAAATTGATAGAAGAGTATGAAATATTAGAAGAGAAAGATGTCTTTTATTCATGTAATTGCGACAGAGAAAAATTTTATAGAGGACTTATTACTCTTGGAAAAGAGCAACTCGAAGAAATTTTAAAAGAGCAAGAATATATTGAAGCAGAATGTCAATTCTGTGGAAAAAAACATAAATTTAACAAAGAGGATTTTAACGAGATATTGGAGGAGAAAAAATAGTGGAAAACAGATATATGGATACCCCTCAAAGAGAATTAGAGGGGTTAACACCTCGTCAGGTAGAAAAACTTTTGGGACTTTTTGAAGAAGGAACGCCTTTAAGAGTGGCACAGGTAGAAGAAAAGCATTTCGAAAGATTACCACTTTTAGGACTTGTAACACATTTTTTAAAGGCGGCTCAAGAGGGAATCAAACTGACTCAAGCTGGATATCTTCCTACAGCTCTTGTAAAAGAGCTTTATGAAGCTGGATATGTAATGGATGTGCCAGTTTCGGAAGAGAGAAAATTAATAAAAGAGATGGACGTAATGGTAGCTCATCTAGCAAGAACTCTGTGTGAGGTGGCAGAACTTGTACAAATAGAAAAGAGCAGCTTAAAACTTACTGAGGAAGGAAAATATTTCTTGGAAAATCCAGCTGAACTCTTTGAGAAATTGCTAAGAGATTATATCACAGAGCTCTCTTGGTCTTACTTCGATGGATTACCTGAATGTGATGAATTTCAATCTCTAGCTGGGTATCTACTGTTTTTAGTAAGAAAATTTGGAAGAAAAAAGATGAGTGTAGAGTTCTATTACAATAAGTTTATACAAATTTTTCCAGAAGTAAGAGAGGAATTTTTGCAACAGCACACAGAAGAGGAACTATTTACAATTTTCTACGTAAGAGTGTTTGAAAGATTTTTAGAAAGTTTCGGATTTGTGGAAGTTTCAGAAGGAAAGGGAGAAGCTCTAAAGAGATTTAAAATAACAAAGACAGATCTATTTGATAAGATGATATCTTTTGAAATCTAGGAGGAACAGATGAAAGCAGTTGATACTCACTGTCATCTGGATAGTGAGAGATTTGATTCAGATAGAGTAGAAGTATTGAAAAGAACAAAAGAAAATTTAGATTTTATCGTAAATATCGGATATGATTTGGAAACTTCAAAAAGAAGTATAGAATTAGCTCAAAAAAATGATTTTATCTATGCAACGGTAGGGATACATCCTACAGATGTAGAAAATTATGATGAAAAATTAGAGCAAGATTTGGAAAAATTGGCACAAGATGAAAAAGTTGTGGCAATTGGAGAGATTGGATTAGACTATCATTGGATGACAACTCCTAAGGAACACCAACAGGAAATTTTTAGAAAACAGTTAGAGTTAGCTAGAAGGATAAAGAAGCCTGTTGTAATCCATACGAGAGAAGCAATGGCTGACACAATTGCGATACTCAAGGAATATCCTGATATCACGGGAGTAATCCACTGCTATCCAGGTTCTTCAGAAAGTGCCAGAGAGTTAATAGATAGATTTTATTTAGGAATAGGTGGAACTCTCACTTTTAAAAATGCTAAAAAAAGTGTACAAGTAGTGGAAGAAATACCATTAGAAAGATTGGTACTTGAGACAGATGCTCCATATTTGGCACCTGTTCCTCATAGAGGAGAGAGAAATGAGCCTAGTTATGTTCTAGAAGTAGCTAAAAAGATTGCTGAAATAAAGGGTATATCTTTAGAGGAAGTAATAGAGATTACAACTAAAAATGCCAAAGAACTATATAGGATACAACGATGAGATATTTTGGTATTGGGACTGATATTGTTGAGATAGAAAGAATTGAGAGAGCTATTCAAAATCCTAAGTTTAAAGAAAGAGTTTATACTCCTAAGGAGCTGGAAAGTTTAAGAGAAAAAGGAGATAAGCCTCAATCTTATGCTGGAAAGTTTTGTGCAAAAGAAGCAGTTGCAAAAGCCTTAGGAACAGGAATTAGAAAATTTAATTTGACAGATATAGAGGTTTTGAATGACTCTTTAGGTAAGCCTTATGTAATATTTGGAGAAAATCTCAAACAATATGCAAAAACTTTAGTAGATATCTCCATCTCACACTCCAGAGAGTATGCCACAGCAGTAGCTATCATATTTGAAAGAGAGGTGTAGTTATGGGAGTAACAAAGAAAAAAAGAATCCGAATCTGTATGGGTATGGGATGTGAAGGAAACAGTAGGGAGTTATATCATAATTTACAAAAAATTTTAAAAGAACATCCTGAATGGGAATTGGAAACAGTAAGATGTTTTGGTAGATGTGGAAGACATCCTGTAATCTCAATAGATGGAGAGATAACTCATAAATTAAATCTACACCAAGTATTAAAGAGAATGGGAATAGAAAAACAGGAGAAGTAGATGGATATATTAGAGATAAAAAGAGAGTATGTCACTTATAGAGAAATATTAAATGAAATAAAGGAGCATCTTTGACTTAGCAGGCAGGGAGAAAAAAATAGAAGAGCTAGAGCAAAAAACATTTCAAGAAGGTTTTTGGAATGATAAAGCTCAAAGTCAAAAGATCATAGATGAATTAAATTCTGAAAAAGAAATAGTAGAAGAGTATAAAGCTTTGGAAAATCTTTATTTAGAAGAGGAAGTACTAGTTGAATTTGTAGAGAGTGGAGAATTAGATTTTGCTGAAGAATTGGAGCAGAAACATATTCTTCTAGGAAAATCGATAGAAAATTTTGATACCAAAATGCTGTTAGATGGAGAGTTTGATACACACAATGCCATAATAACTATTCATTCGGGTGCTGGTGGAACAGAAGCGTGTGATTGGGCAGATATGTTATATAGAATGTATCAAAGATGGTTTAATCAAAAAAAATATAAAGTAACAGAACTGGATTATATGGCAGGGGATATGGTTGGAGTAAAATCAGTTACACTATTAGTTGAAGGTCCTAGAGCATATGGATATTTAAAAGGAGAAAAAGGAATCCATAGACTAGTAAGAATCTCTCCATTTGATGCTAACAAAAAGAGACATACTTCTTTTGCATCTGTAGATATTATGCCAGAAGTTGATGATACGATAACAGTAACAATTGATCCAAGTGATTTAAGGATTGATACTTATAGAGCTGGAGGAGCTGGGGGACAACATGTTAATATGACAGATTCAGCAGTAAGAATAACTCACTTACCAACTGGGACGGTTGTAACTTGCCAAAAAGAAAGGTCGCAATTGAGTAATAGAGAGACAGCAATGAAGCTTTTAAAATCCAAACTTCTTGAAATAGAAATGAAGAAAAAAGAGGAAGAGTTGAAAAAAATTCAAGGAGAACAGAGTGATATCGGATGGGGAAATCAGATAAGATCTTATGTTTTTCAACCGTATACGATGGTAAAGGATCATAGAACTGGTGCTGAATCTGGAAATATACGTGCCGTAATGGATGGGGATATAGATTTATTTATAAATGCCTATTTGAGATGGTCTAAAACTAAATAAGTCACTTTTAAAAACTAAAAAGTTATGGTAGAATTTAAAGCAAAATATTAAATTTTAGAAGGAGAAAGAATGGAAAAAAGAGTTAGAACGAGAATTGCTCCATCGCCTACAGGAGATCCACATGTTGGAACAGCGTATATTGCTATGTTTAATATAGCATTTGCACATAAAAATGGAGGGGACTTCATACTAAGAATTGAAGATACTGACCAAAATAGATATACAGCTGGTTCAGAACAAATGATATTTGATGCATTGAGATGGCTTAATCTTGGATGGGAAGAGGGACCAGATGTTGGTGGGCCTTTTGGACCATATAGACAATCAGAAAGATTCCATTTATATGGAGACTATGCAAAACAATTGGTGGAAAAAGGAGGAGCATACTACTGCTTCTGTACATCTGAAAGACTAGAAAAATTAAGAGAAAGACAAAAAGCGATGGGAAAAGCTCCAGGATACGACGGATGTTGTAGATCCCTTTCAAAAGAAGAAGTTGAAGCTAAACTTGCCGCTGGAGAACCATATGTTATAAGATTAAAAATGCCTTATGAAGGCGAAACAGTTATAAAAGATAGATTAAGAGGGGATATTGTATTTGAAAACGATAAGATTGATGATCAAGTACTTCTTAAAGCTGATGGATTCCCAACTTATCATCTAGCAAATGTAGTAGATGACCATTTAATGCAAATTACTCATGTTATAAGAGCTGAAGAATGGATTGCTTCAACTCCAAAACATATTCAATTATATAGAGCATTTGGATGGGAAGAACCAGAATTTATCCATATGCCACTTTTAAGAAATAGTGACAGAACTAAAATCTCTAAGAGAAAAAATCCAGTTTCATTAAATTGGTATAGAGATGAGGGATATTTAAAAGAAGGACTTGTAAACTTCTTAGGATTAATGGGATATTCTTTTGGAGAAAATAAAGAAATATTCTCATTACAAGAATTTATTGATAATTTTGATATAGATAAAGTATCTTTAGGTGGTCCAGTATTCGACTTAGTAAAACTTGGTTGGGTAAATAATCAACATATGAGAATGAAAGATATAAGAGAGTTGACAGAGTTATGTTTACCATTCTTTAGAGCAAAAGGATATGTTGGAGAAGAGATATCTGAGCATGAAATGGAAACTCTTGCTAGAATTGTTGAAGTTCAAAGAGAAGGAGCTCAAACAATGAAAGAGATTGTTGAGCATTCAGAAGTATATTTTAAAGATGAATTTGATCTTCCAGAAGTTATAGAAGGAATGGATAAAAAAGAAATTCAAGGAATTGAAAGACTTCATAAAGCAATTCAAGATGAAACTGGTAAAAAATCAATTAGATTATTTGCAGAAAAAATGGAAAAAGCTCCTGAATATATGAGCATTGAAGAAGCGAAAGCTCTCCTTAAAGAAACGCTAGACGAAATTGGAGAAGGGCCAGGAAAAGTATATATGCCGTTAAGAGCTGCATTAACTGGTCAACCTAAAGGAGCAGACCTTTATAATTTAATCTTTATAATTGGAAAAGAAAGAACTTTACAGAGATTAAAAAATAGTATGAAAAAATATGATATATAAGATAATAGTCCATAAATAAGCCGCAATTTGACCTAAAATGGAATTTGTGATATACTCCAATGTACTATAAATAAAATTTGGGGGAGATATATGCGGAAAATATTACTATTATTTTTTGTACTACTGGGAACAACTTTAGTTTTTAGTAGTATAAAGAAGCCAGTTACTGGGTCATATTTAGCAGAATCAAAATCTCGAAATAGAAAAGAATTTTTTACCTCTTCATTAATGCCAGTTATAAATGAAGTAAAGAAAGAGATAGAAGATTCAAGAAAAAAAGTTGAAAATCTTTCAAAGAAAGAAAAAAGAACAGAAGCAGAGATAAAATTTTTGAAAGAACATTTTGAAAAATACAGGGTAGAAGAAGGAGATTACAAAAAGTTATTGGAAACAATGATTTTCCCTCCTCCTTCTCTTATACTTGCTCAAGCATCATTAGAAAGTGCTTGGGGGACATCAAAGCTTACAAAACAGGGAAATAATCTTTTTGGGATGCGATCTTTTGAACCGAACGAACCAAGAGTAAAAATAGGAAAAAAGGTTTATTATAGAAAGTATAAGGATGTAAAAGAATCCATAAAAGATTACGTTGTAAATATTTCTCGACATTCAGCTTATCAAGATTTGAGAAGTGGTATAGTAAATGGCGAAGATTCTTTATCACTTGTTAAATATCTAGATAAATATGCAGAAAATCCAGAATATCGTCAAAAGTTAACTTCAGTACTAAATTCAAATAATTTCGTACAATATGATATTTAAGTACAGGTGAAATGCAGATGTATTTAATCGATGAAAATATTTGTATAGGATGCGGAGCTTGCGAAGCAATTTGCCCAATTTCAGCAATTATAGTAGAAACAAGTGGAAGATATAATATTGGAAAAAATTGTGTAGAATGTAGTGCCTGTACAACTATCTGTCCGGTGGACGCTATTTCAATATAATAAAGATAGTTAAGATAAAATATAGAAAGCTCAGACCTAGTGTCTGGGCTTTTTTTAAAATTATTTTAAAAGGAGAGGATGGAATGGACGAATATCAAAAGGAAGCTGTTCATAATATTGAAGGACCAATGTTGATTGTTGCGGGACCTGGTTCAGGAAAAACTAGAACTTTAATTAATAGAGCAAGTTATATGATAAAGGAAAAAGGAATTTCAGAGGATCAGATATTGATAGCTACATTTACAGAAAGAGCAGCAAGAGAATTATTAACAAGACTTTCAGAAATAGATATAAATAAAATGTATATAGGAACTATCCATTCTATTTGTCAAAGATTACTAGATGAAAATATTGAGAAAACTTTTTTACGTAGAGGGTTTAAAGTTTTAGATGCAGTTGATCAAAAGTTTTTTATTTATAAAAATATAAGGCATTTTAAAAAAATTGAAGGTTATGAAG
>X1_Eurasian_Beaver__coassemble_200_pt1 | contig 10276 bp, 13 predicted proteins | sample X1_Eurasian_Beaver__metabat2_high_PE_007 | metagenome-assembled genome bin X1_Eurasian_Beaver
CCCTACTATATTTCTAAAAAACTATCTGGAGTTGTAACTTTTGATGCGGCTCTTTTGTTGGGATATCTCGTAGGAATCAGAATTTTCACAACAGATTATATAGGTTGTGAAGAGAGCGATAGAAACCGACGAGAATATATCTATCGAGAGCTACAAGAAGTTGCAAAGAAAAATATTATAATTATAGCCAGCGGAGTAAAAAACTTTGTAGAGCTAGGAATTATGAAAAATTGTTTAGAAGAGTATAGTATCCCCATGATTGGATACCAACTCGACGATGTCCCCTTAGGGGTGAAGAGTGCTGAGAAAGTAAAACCAGATTATAGATTTAACACTCCATTAGAAATTGTTGAATTCATAAAGGTAAAATGGGAATTTGGAATAAATGGAGGAGTTATAATTTTAAATAATTTCCAAAATAAATCTAAAAAATTTGAAAGGGTCATATATAATGCAAGTTTGGGAACCCTTCTAGGGAATAGGTTGCAAAATATATAGACAAGGTGAAAAAATGAATAAGCATAATTCAAATGTTGAAAATAACAACATCGACGAGATAATAAAAAATAATATGAGAAGAAAAAAAGCAGTTGGACCTGAAGGGTTTGTATGTATAGTTCTTCTTGCCGTGGGAGCATATTTTCTAGCCACAATAATGGGTGGAATAAATATGATTAATACTCTAATTAATACAGCTCATGACCTACTTTTAAATACAGTATTTTTTATAATGGGAGTTACAGTTTTAGCAGGAGCATTGACAGGAATTTTAACAGAGTTTGGAGTGGTGGCACTTATCAATAAAGCCCTACTACCTCTTATGAAACCACTTTATAGATTGCCAGGTGCAGCGGCTCTTGGAATAGTGACAACATATATTTCAGATAATCCAGCTGTTTTGACATTGGCAGCAGATAGAGGATTTACAAAATATTTCAAAAGATATCAACTTCCAGCTCTTACAAACTTAGGGACATCTTTTGGAATGGGATTCATCGTTTCTGCGTATATGATCAGCCAAAGTACTTTGATGGGGGAAAATCTAATTCTTCCGGTAATTTTAGGAAATTTGGGAGCAGTTGCAGGAAGTATTGTGAGTGTAAATCTTATGATTAACTTTACAAAAAAATATTTTAAACACTATAGAGATATAGAACCAACAGATTATACTGCTGAAGATGCTGACCTTTTAAATTATAGAGATGTAAGAGAGGGAAATGTTCTTCAAAGAGGGTTGGAAGCAATTTTAGAGGGTGGAAAATCAGGTGTTAAAATGGGAATGGAAATAATTCCAGGAGTTCTTATTATCTGTACGGCAGTTTTAGTTTTAACAAATGGACCGACAAATGGAGTTTACACTGGAGCAGCTTATGAGGGGATAGGAGTTTTACCTTGGATTGGAGAAAAGCTTTCTTTCATTTTAAAACCACTATTTGGATTTACTCAAGCTAAAGCGATTGCCTTCCCTATTACTTCATTGGGAGCAGTTGGTGCAGCTATGGGATTGGTTCCTCAACTTATTAGAGAAAATGCAATTACATCGAGAGAGATAGCCGTATTTACAGCTATGGGAATGTGTTGGAGTGGATATTTAAGTACACATATTGCAATGATGGATACATTAAAATTTAGAGAATTGACGGGGAAAGCTATAATCAGTCACACAATAGGTGGACTTGTAGCAGGAATAACTGCAAATCTTTTATATACTTTATTTATGTAGAAAATATTTGCATTTCTGAAATTGAATGATATAATTAGTTAAAATTTTTTTGTTAAATTGCTTTGAGGAGGAAAAATGCAAAATAATAGAGTATGTGAACTATTAGGAATAGAATATCCAATACTGCAAGGAGCTATGGCTTGGATTGCTGATGGAAATCTTGCTGGAAATGTTTCGAAAGCGGGAGGACTTGGAATAATCGCAGGTGGAGGAATGCCAGCAGATATTTTAAGAAACGAAATCAGAAAAGCAAAAGAGATAACTGATAAACCTTTTGGAGTAAACTTAATGCTTATGATGGAGCATGTAGCAGATCAAGTTGATATCTGTATCGAAGAGGGTGTACAAGTTGTAACAACTGGAGCTGGAAATCCTGGACCATTTATGGAAAAATTGAAAAATGCTGGGATAAAAGTTATACCAGTAGTTGCATCAGTTGCACTGGCTAAGAGAATGGAGAGAATCGGAGCAGATGCAATAATAGCAGAAGGAATGGAAGCAGGGGGACATATTGGAGAAATTACAACAATGTCTTTAGTTCCTCAAATAGCAGCAGAGGTAAAAATTCCAATGATTGCAGCTGGAGGAATTGCAAGTGGAAAGCAGTTTTTAGCTGCACTTGCTCTTGGTGCTGAAGCTGTTCAAGTGGGAACAAAATTCCTTGTAGCTGAAGAGTGTTTAATCCACGATAACTATAAGCAGGCAATTTTAAAAGCAAAAGATAGATCAACAGTTAGTACTGGAAACTATACAGGGCATCCAGTAAGAGTTATCTACAATAAATTTGCTAAGGAAATCTTAGAAAAAGAGATGCATGGAGCTCCTAAAGAAGAGATTGAAGCAATGGGAACAGGTAAATTAAGACTTGCCGTTGTAGAGGGAGATATAGAAATGGGAAGCGTTATGGCTGGACAAGCAGCTGCAATGGTAAATCAAAGACAGACTTGTGTTGAAATAATAGCTGAATTGATGGATGGATTAAAAGCTGAAAAAGAGGCTTTAGTAGCAAGAATTTCTACTTGGATGTAGAGAAAGTTTCGGGAAAGGGGAAAATTGTCCCCTTTTCTTTTTATTTGTACGATTGAATTTAATTGTAGTTTGAGATAGAATATAGAGAAGTTATTTTCATATTTTGGAGGAAAAAAAAAAAAAAAAACCATTTGTATTAGTCTTTGGAGCATCTGTTGTAGATATGTTCGGATTCTGTAAAAACAATTATCGTTCATACGATTCAATTCCTGGAAAAATAAAAATATCTTTCGGAGGAGTATCTCGTAATATAGCAGAAAATATGGCAAGAGTAGGAGTGAATACTCGTTTTATTTCAATTTTGGGTGACGATGAAATAGGACAATCAATGCTTAGACACTCTGAACAAATAGGGTATGACATGAGTGATTCATTGATTCTAGAAAACCAATCTACCCCTACTTATATGGCTGTACTTAACGAAAATGGTGAGATGGTATCTGCAGTTGCAGATTTAGATAATATTCACGCTATGACAGAGAAATTTGTAGATAGCAAAGCTGAAATTATAGAAAATGCTGCGTTCACTTGTGTAGATGCAGATAATCCAAAAATTCTTGAGTATATGCTTGAAAAATTTAAAGGGAAGACGAATTTTATACTAGACCCAATTTCTACGACAAAGGCGATAAAGATTAAGCACCTATTGAAACATTTTCATACGATAAAGCCAAATAGATTTGAAGCTGAGGCTCTATCAGGAATGGACATTCAAAACTATGAAGATCTAAAAAAAGTGGGAAATTATTTTCTTTCTCTTGGAATAGAGAAGGTATTTATTAGTTTAGATGGAGATGGAGTTTATTATGCTGACAAACATTGTCATGGAAAAATACAGGCTCTAAATCCAAAAGTAGTAAATGTTACAGGTGCAGGAGACTCATTTGTAGCTGGACTGGGATATGCATATATGAATAACCTAGAAATTATAGATGGGCTTAAGTATGCGATAGCAATGTCGCTTATAACTATTTCTCATCCTGAGACAATTCACCCAGAGATGGGAGCAGAATTTGTTCAAAAAATGTTAGAAGAACTTAAATGGGAAGAGTTCCACGAGAAAGTAGAAAACAGAGACATCACGATGAAGGGAGATTTATAATGAAAGATTGTATTTTTATTGGAGTAGCTGGCGGGAGCGGAAGTGGAAAAACAACAGTAGCACACAATTTGGTGAATACATTTTCAGCAGAGGATGCAGTTTTAGTTGAGCAAGATGCTTACTATAAAGAGTTGGCACACCTTCCACTGGAAGAGAGAGCTCAAATGAATTTTGACCATCCAAATGCGATTGAATTTGACCTTTTAAGACAGCAACTACTGGACTTAAAAGCTGGAAAATCGATTGAGCGTCCTATATATAACTTTAAAACACACAGCAGAGAAAAAGAGAGTAAAACAATTCATCCATCTAAAATAGTTATAGTGGAAGGAATACTTATTTTTGCAGTACCAGAAATAAGAGATCTCTTTGACATAAAAATATTCGTAGATACTGATTCTGATGAGATGCTTCTTAGAAGAATTGAAAGAGATATCAAAGAAAGAGGAAGAACTTTTGAGAGCGTAAGAGACCAGTATTTAAATACTGTTAAACCGATGTTCTTAGAGTTCTGTGAGCCAAGTAAGCGTTACGCTGATGTGATTATTCCACGTGGTGGAGAAAATGAAATTGCAATCAGTATGATAATAGCTAAATTAAAAAGATACCTACAAGAGGGGACACTAGGGGGATAAGAAAAAATGAAAATCGTAAAAACAACAGGTGTATGTGCAAAACAAATCGGGATTAAATTAGAAAATAATATAATCACTGAAGTTGAATTCTTTGGGGGATGTGACGGTAACACAAAAGGTCTTGAAAAACTTTTAGTTGGAATGGATAAAGATGAAGTTATTAAAAGACTAGAAGATATTGATTGTGGTGGAAGAGGAACTTCTTGCCCAGATCAATTAGCTAAAGCATTAAAAACATTATAGAGATAAAAAAGACAGCTGTTTAGGCTGTCTTTCTTTTATTAAAACTCTGCTCCACCAACAAGTTTAAGGTCAGTGTCATTTTCTTTTATTGCTTTGATACAAGCAGTAAGTGCATTTGTAATTCTAGAAGTTTCCATATAAGGCATATTTTTCTTATCTACAACTTGCTGAGGAATATATGGAACGTGGATAAATCCACCTTTTTTGGCTATATTATCTTTTGCAATATGATAGAGAACTGCATACATTATATGGTTACATACAAATGTTCCTGCTGTATTAGATACTGATGCAGGTGTTCCTTCTTTTTTCATCTCTTCAACCATTGCTTTGATAGGTAGAGATGTGAAATAAGCATTCTCACCATCTTCGTAGATTGGAAGATCAATAGGTTGATTACCTTCATTATCTTTTATTCTGGCATCGTCTAAATTGATGGCAACTCTCTCAACAGTCATATCATATCTTCCACCAGCTTGTCCTACACATAGGATTACATCTGGATTGTGCTCCTTTGCACCTTCTAAAACTTTTTCGACAGATTTTCTAAAAACTGTAGGGATTTGTAATTTTACAACTTCAACTCCATCTACATTATCTGGAATATTTTTTACAGCTTCCCAAGCTGGATTTATTGATTCTCCCCCAAAAGGATCAAAACCAGTTACTAAAACTTTCATATTTACACTCTCCTAAATTTTTTATCAAATTAGAATGCCCAGAAATACATAATAGCCATGTGAATTCCAAGTAAAGTTATGGCCATTGGAAGTTGGGCTAAGATAACTCCATTTTTATTTTTCATTTCCAATACAGCAGCTGGAACAATATTAAAGTTTGCAGCCATTGGAGTTTAAAGAGTTCCACAATATCCAGCTGTAAGTCCTAATGCTCCAACGATAGCTGGATTAGCTCCAGAATTTATAACGAAAGGTAGACCAATTCCAGCAGTGATAACAGCAAAGGCAGCGAAAGCATTTCCCATTATCATTGTAAAGATTGCCATTGCTAAACAGTAGATAACTACACCAGCAAGTTTATTTCCTTCAGGTACTACAGTTCCCATCATTGAGGCAATAACTGCTCCAACTCCAGCCTTTGTGAAAAGTGCTCCAAGAGAACCAAGAAGTTGAGGAAGGATAACAGCTGCTCCCATCTGTTGAAGAAGTCTAGAACTATCATAAGCTATATATTTTGGATTTTCTTTTGTAAAGAACATTGTTAAAGCTAAAGAAACAACGGCTGCAATTCCTAGACCAACTAATCCACCTAGTGAAGTGAATTGTGCTACAGAGAATGCCACTACTCCGATACTGATAGCTGGAATGAAAAGTTTATTTCCAATGATTTCACTTTTCTTAGTTCTATAAGCTTCATCAGAGTTTACTTGAGTACCAAATCCAACATTTTTAGTGATAGTTAATCCTCCAAGAACTAAAAGAAGTCCTCCAACGATGACAGGATTGATCATTCCACCGAAAATAAAAATAAAACCGAAAATTGCCCAGAAAAGTGCTGTTCCAACTCTTTTAGGGTGATCTTTATCCATGAAGGCATATGCACCTGTCAATATAGAAACAATTCCCCCGGCGATGTACATTATTTCAAGAAGTGTTTTTACCATGTTTTTGCGTCCTCCTTCTTACTATTTTTTTCTAGAGCCTTATCTAGTTTATAGTTTTGGAATAGAGAAATTGCTGTCGCAATTATTGCAACAGGAATAGATGCTTTAGATACTGAGTAAGCCTCAATTTCAATTCCAAGCCCTTGAAGTGTTCCTACAATAAGAAGAACTCCAGCTGATGCAACGAAAACATTTTGTCCAAAGAAATTTCCATAGTTTTCGATTGAGTTAGCAACTCCCTTGATTTTGTCGTCATCCTCTTCAGAGATTGCAAATCTTTTTTCAGATGCTCCTTTTGCCATTGGATAGATAAGAGGTCTAATAAATTGTACGTGTCCTCCAAGTCTGATTGAAAGAGCTGAAGCTATAATTCTAATAATCATATAGAAACTCAGAACTCTTCCTGTAGTTGCTCCCTCTAATTTATTTATACATGTTGCTGCTCTCTCTCTTAATCCATTTCTTTCAAGAATTCCAACGACTGCTAAAGTTAAAAGGAAAAGTGACATATATCTCGTTTGAATAAATGCCGTTCCCAATGTAGATAAAATTTCTGTAAAATCTAGTCCCGATGCGAAACCAGTAGCCAAACCAGCAATTAAAATAACTGCAATGGTATCCAACTTAAAGTAAAAACCTAAGATGATAATTAAAACCCCGATTAGTTTAATCATATTCTCTCCTTTCAAAATATTTATTTGTATATAATAATTTAAAAACTTGGAAATGTAAAGATTTTTGTGATATAAAGAAAAAAAAAATAGTACAGAGAGGTGAGGTATGAAAATTTTTGTCTATGGAAGTTTGAGAGAAGGGTTATATAATTTTAATAAATATATTGGAGATACAGCTGTAAAAATTGAGATGGGAGAAGTGAATGGAAAACTTTATGCCATTAAGGGAAAAATGTATCCAGCACTGTTATTAGATGAGGAGAGTAAAGTTCTTGGAGAGATAATCACTTTAAAAGATTGCGATATGGAAGCGATGGATAAGATGGAAAACTATTATGGGGAAGGAAATCCCGAGAACGAATATAATAAGATTATCTTAGATATAAAAAATTTAGAGAGTGGAGGAATTGAAAGACTCCCAGTTTACGTATATAATCATACAAATCCAAATTTTAAAATGGAAGATTTAGAATTTGTTCCATCGGGAGATTGGAAAAATAGAGATTAAAAAAAGAGGCTATTAGTTAGCCTCTTTTTATTTTGAACTAAAGTTCACACCACTCTTTTTGTCCCTCTTTGTAAAGGTCTCCTCCATAAAGGTCGTTGATAACGATTACAGGGAAATCTTCAACTTCAAGTTTTCTAATTGCTTCTGCTCCAAGGTCTTCGTAAGCAATCAGTTCACATTTTTTTATAGATTTAGCTATAAGAGCTGCCGCTCCACCAACAGCTGCGAAGTAAACAGCCTTGTGTTCAGCCATAGCATCTTTAACCCCCTTATCTCTAGCTCCTTTTCCTATCATTCCTTTTAATCCTTTAGCTATAAGAGCAGGTGCATATGGGTCCATTCTGTAACTTGTAGTTGGTCCAGCACTTCCGATTACTTGTCCAGGTTTGGCAGGAGTTGGTCCAACATAGTAAATGATTTGTCCTTCAACATCGAAAGGAAGTTCTTTCCCTTCTTCAAGAAGTTTTACTAATCTTGCATGTGCAGCATCTCTCGCTGTATAAATTGTACCAGAGATTTTTACTGTATCTCCAGCTTTTAATTTTTCTAAATCTTCAACTTTTAAAGGTGTAGTAAGTTTCATTTTTATTCCTCCAACTCAAATTATAAAGTTACTTCTTTATGTCTAGCTGCGTGGCAGTTTAAGTTAATTGCAACTGGTAGAGATGCGATATGGCAAGGATAAGTTTCAACTTTAACTGCAAGAGCTGTATTTCTTCCTCCAAGTCCAAGAGGTCCTATTCCAGTTTTGTTGATAAGCTCTAGTAATTCCTCTTCAAGTTTAGCATTGATAGGATCTGAACTTTTGTCTCTTACTTCTCTCATTAGAGCTTCTTTAGCCATCATTGCAGCCTTCTCAAAGCTTCCTCCGATTCCTACTCCTACGATAATTGGAGGGCAAGGATTTCCTCCTGCATTTTTGATAGTTTCAAGGATAAAGTTTTTAACTCCATCGATTCCATCAGCAGGTTTAAGCATTTTAACAACGCTCATATTTTCAGAACCTCCACCTTTAGGAGCAACGATAATTTTAACTTTATCTGATCCAGGTACAAGTTTAGTGTGGATAACTGCTGGAGTGTTGTCTTTAGTATTTATTCTATCGAACGGATGTCTTACAACAGATTTTCTTAGGTATCCTTTGTCGTATCCTCTTCTAATTCCTTCTTGAACTGCAGCGTAGATGTCTCCATCAATTTTAACTTCTGTTCCTATTTCTAGGAAAACAACTACAAGTCCTGTATCTTGGCACATAGGTACTTGTTCATTGGCAGCAATCTCATCATTTTTAATGATTTGCTCAAGAACATTTTTTCCAACAGGAGATTCTTCTTTGGCATGAGCTTCCTTAATTTTATTTAAAACGTCGCTTCCAATAAAATAGTTGGCTTCAATTGCCATTCTTTCAACTTCATCAGTCACTTTTTGCAGATCTAATACTCTCATCTTTCGACCACCTTTTTTATATAAAAATCGTACTATAATAATACCATAATTTCTGATTTTATTGTATATACATTAAAAAAAGATAGCTCAAGGGGAGCTATCTTTAAAAAAATTAATGATTACGATTTTTTAACTTTAACTTTCATTAAAAGGTCACCATGTTTAACAGTTCCTTTAGCGACAATTTCAAGTTTTTCAACCATATCCATATTATTGATAAGTACTGGAGTTAAAACAGATTTTGCATTTTCTTTTAGGAATGAAAGATCATATTTAACTAGTTCATCTCCTACATTAACGTGATCAGCATCAGAAACTCTTGTGAATCCTTGTCCATCAAGTTTAACTGTATCTACCCCAAAGTGAACGATCATTTCAAGACCGTTAACAGTTTCAAAACTTGCTGCGTGGTTAGTAGGGAAAATAGAAACATCTCCTGCTACTGGAGCATAGATTGATCCTTCTGTTGGATTAATTGCACATCCATCTCCAACCATTTTTTCAGCAAAAGCTGGATCAGGAACTTCAGAAAGGTCCACTACTGTTCCATTTAACGGTGAATAAATTTCAAACCAATCTTCTTCTTTGTGTTTTTTAAAAAAATCAAATAATCCCATAAACTCTCCTCCCAAATAATAAACCAATTTAAAAAAATCTACTTAATTATTACATATTTTTTCAAGGAAATCAATTAGATATTGAGAAGATAGTAGATAGAGGTAAGTTAACAGACCAGTCGCAAAAGGAGGAGTAGAATATGAATGCAAATAACTTTACTGAAAATTCTGTGCTAGCATTGAATGATGCTCAAGGGTTAGCAAGAGAATTTAAGCAGAGTCAAATAAGCCCAGAAGTTTTGGCGTTGGCACTACTTGAAAATCCAGAGGGATTAATTCCTCGTATAATTGTGAGAATGGGGCTAGATTTAAAACATATTATTGCAGCCCTCAGAGATCAGATTAACAAAAAACCAAAAATAGAAGGAAACAATCTTGGAGAAATTGGGATAAGTTCCGCTACTAATAAAGTATTACAAGAAGCTGAACAAGAGATGAAAAAAATGGGAGATTCATATATAAGTGTTGAACATATCTTTATAGCACTTATAAAAGAACTACCACTTTTGAAAAATCTTGGAATTAATCTCAATCAATTTGAAGAAGTTTTAAAACAAATTAGGGGAAATCAAAAAGTTGACTCTCAAAATCCTGAAGATAAATATGAGGTTCTTGAAAAATATGGTAGAAATCTGGTTGAAAAAGCTAGAGAGGGAAAAATGGACCCTATCATAG
>X1_Eurasian_Beaver__coassemble_201_pt1 | contig 10228 bp, 7 predicted proteins | sample X1_Eurasian_Beaver__metabat2_high_PE_007 | metagenome-assembled genome bin X1_Eurasian_Beaver
TTTGAAGGTTTTACTATTCCATACTTTGAAACGGCATCTTCTGCAACTTCTTGAACTCCAATTATAGATGACCCATACTCTTCATATTTTTCAATAAGTTGTTTAGCTACTGGTTTTTCTGGATTATAAACAATATCATCTCCTAATGCGATTACAAAAGGGTCATCTCCAACAAATGGTTTTGCTTTTAAAATTGCATGTCCTAATCCTTTTGGATGATTTTGTCTTACATAATATATATTAGCCATACTTGAAATATGGTCAACCTTTTCTAACAAATCGTCCTTTCCAGATTTTCTTAGAGTATCTTCTAATTCATATGAAAAATCAAAATGATCTTCTATTGAATTTTTATTTCTTCCAGTTACAATTACTATATCTGTAATTCCTGCATCAACCAACTCTTCTACTATATATTGTAATGATGGCTTATCAACAATAACAAGCATCTCTTTTGGTTGCGCTTTTGTTGCAGGAAGAACTCTAGTTCCTAATCCTGCAGCTGGTATAACTGCTTTTGTTACTTTTCTCATATCCCCCACCCTTTAAATTATTTTACTTTTGAACCAACTTTTACTGAAGAGTCCACTTCAACTAATTTCAATCTTTTCTTTTCCTCAGTACTTAAAAGCATTCCTTGAGAAAGTTCTCCTCTCAATTTAACTGGTTTTAAATTTGTAATTGCTAGAACTTTCTTTCCAACTAATTCAGATGGCTCTGGATAATATTTAGCTATTCCTGAAACAATTTGTCTTACATGATCTCCAACATTTACTTTAAATTTAAGTAGTTTATCTGCACCTTCAATTTTTGCAGCTTCAACTATTTCAACTACTTGTATATTTATTTTATCAAAGTCTCCAATTTCTATTGGATTTTCCACTTCTAAATTTTCATCTATAGTATTTTTATCTTTCTTTTCTTTTTTCTCTTCTTTTTCAACTTCAATTCTTGGGAATATTGGTTTAGCTTCTCCCAATGCATGTCCTTCAGCAAAAATTTCCCAAGTTTTTATATCTTCTATTTTTGCTTCATGAATATCTTTAGTTTCTCCAAGTTGTTCCCATATTTTTTGAGCTGATTCTGGCATAACTGGATACACCATAACTGCTGCTTTATATAAACTATCTATCAGATGATTCATTACAGTTCTTAGTCTTTCTTTTCCATTTTCATCTTTTGCTAGAATCCAAGGTGCTGTTTCATCTATATATTTATTCATTCTTGATATAAATTTCCAAATTACTTCAAGAGCTTTTGAGAATTCAAGTTTATTCATGTGTTCATCAACTGATAAAAGAGTCTCATTCCAAAGTTCTCTCACTTCTACATCTATTGTTTCAACTGTTCCACTCTTTACAATAGTTCCACCAAAATATTTTTTATACATTCCTAATGTTCTATTTAGTAGATTTCCTAAATCATTTGCTAAGTCAGAATTAATTCTTGTTATCACTGCTTTTGTAGAATAATCTCCATCATTTCCAAAGTGAACTTCTCTCATTAAATAGTATCTAAATGGATCTACTCCATATTTAGCAACTTCACTAATTGGATCTACTACATTTCCCTTAGATTTAGACATTTTTTCACCTTCTGATGTCCACCATCCATGAGCAACTATTTTATTAGGAAGTTTGATTTCTGCTGCAAGCAATATACAAGGCCAAATAATAGCATGGAATCTTAAGATATCTTTTCCCAAAAGATGTACAACTTCTGAGTCATTCCAAAATTTTTCAAATAACTCTGGATTATTTTCATATCCAACTGCTGTGAGGTAATTTGTAAGAGCATCAAACCAAACATAAGTTATATGTCCTGGTGCAAACTCAATTGGAATTCCCCATTCAAATGTATTTCTTGAAATTGATAGATCTTGCAACCCTTGTTTAATAAATGATATAACTTCATTTCTTCTTGAGTGAGGAAGAATAAAATCAGGATTTTCATCTATATGCTTTAAAAGAGCATCTTGATATTTTGACATTCTGAAGAAATATGACTCTTCTTTTACTATTCTTAACTCTTTTCCACAATCTGGACAGTGATTCCCATTCACAATTTGATTCTCTGGAACAAAAGTTTCACACGATACGCAGTATTTTCCCTCATATTCTCCTTTGTATATATCTCCTTTGTCATATACAGTTTTCAGAATTTTTTTTACTGCTGCTTTATGTCTCTCTTGAGTCGTTCTTATAAAGTCAGTATTTTCTATATCTAACTTTTTCCACATCTCTTGGAATCTTGGAGCCATTGAATCAGTCCAAGCTTGAGGAGTTAATCCTCTTTCTTTAGCTGCCTCTTCAACTTTTTGTCCATGCTCATCTGTTCCTGTTAAAAAGAAAACATCATATCCCATAGTTTTTTTATAACGTGCTATTACGTCCGCTGCTATTGTTGTATAAGCACTTCCAACATGTGGGTCTCCATTTACATAATATATTGGTGTCGTAACATAAAAATTTTTACTCACTTTATTTCTCCTTTCACATTTTTTTTAATTCTTTCTTAGCCTGTTCATCGACTTCTAAAACTTTATCTCTTATCTCATCTCTATATTCTTCTAAATTTGCATCTTCTGGAATTATTATTGGTTCTCCTACGATACAAACCATTTTTGAAAATGGTTTTGGAAATTCAAATTTATCCCAAGCTTTTTCAAAAATCCATTTTTTCTCATAAGCTGCACCTACAGGTAAAAGAGCTACACCAGACTTTTGAGCAAGATAAATCATTCCACCCTTGACTTCATAGATTGGTCCCTTTGGTCCATCTAATGGTGTTCCTGCACTGTACCCTTCTCCTAAAAGTTTTATTAAAGTTCTCACACTCTTAACAGAATCTTTTCCAGAAGAACCTCTGACCATTTTATAACCTAATTTCTCTAATGGAACAGATATCAACTCTCCATCTTTAGATGGACTTGCCAATACTGCTCTTTTTTCTACATCTTGTAGACATAATGTTGCTGCAACAAGTTTATTATGCCAAAATCCATAGACATAGCTTTTATTCGGGTCTATCTTTTTATTCTTTATAATTTTAACTCTTAATGTTTTTGATACTAATTTGAGTATATAATAGAGGATGTTTCCGTAGATTCTATATTTCCTATTTTTCACAGTTAAGTCCTCCCATATATAAATTTAAAAAAAGCACCAATTAATCAATCGGTGCTTTCAAAAACTTATCTTAGAATAAACCAGGGATATTTATTCCACCAGTTATTTTTGACATTTCAGCTTCAGCCATTTCTTCAGCTTGTCTCATAGCTTCTTTCACCGCTGACAGGATAAGATCTTCTAACATCTCTTTGTCTTCTGTAGCTTCTTTTATTATGTCTTCAGAGATATTTATTGAAAGAAGTTCTTTTTGTCCATTTACTCTTGCAACGACTGCTCCTCCACCAACAGAAGCTTCAACTTCTTTATCTTTTAACTCATCTTGAACTGCTAGCATTTGTTGTTGCATAGCTTGTGCTTGTTTTAAAATATCCATTTGTCCTGGATTTTGAGCTTTTCCTGTTCTTAATTTTCTAACCACTTTAAACTCCTCCTACTTACTATACTTAGAGGGATTATATCACATTTTTTCCCTAAAGTCCATAAGGGTAGTACATAACTGGTTTGAAAAAAAGTTCATTTTTTAAATAGCCTTCCAAGGTCATTTCATTTAATTTACTTATTATTCCAATATAGTTAGAGACAAATTGATTTAGAGGTTGCTCTTGCACTTCTTCATATATTGAATATTCTTTCAAATCTAAATTTTTTGCCATAGCTTGAATAGTTTCTTGAAGTCCACCAATACTATCGACTAAACCAATATTTACGGCTTCTTGTCCAAGCCATACTTTACCCTGTGCCACCTTATGTAATTCATCTCTATCCAAATTTCTGGAAGTACTAACTCTATCTAAAAATTCATTATAAACTTTATAGTTAGAAGCATATATTTTCTCTCTATCTTCAGGTGTAAATCTATTTATAATTGAATAAATTCCTGCATATTTTCCTTTCTCAATTGTAGAAACATTTATCTCAATATTTTGCAAAAATTCTTGAATATTAGGTATCATGCTTACAACTCCAATTGAGCCAGTAACACTTTCTTTATCAGCAAATATTTTATCAGCAGCTGAAGAGATATAGTATCCTCCTGATGCTGCCATACCTCCGATTGAAACATAGACCGGTTTATTCATATCTTTTATTCTATGCCAAATTATATCTGATGCTAGAGCTGAACCTCCTGGAGAATTAATTCTAATAACTACACCTTTTATAGACGCATCCTCTTCCACTTTTTCTAATTCATTTATCATCATTTCTGGAGTTATTGTTCCAACAATTTTTTTAGGATCTCCATAGTAATTTATTTCTCCTTCCGCATAGATAATTGCAATTTTGTTTTCGGGTTCAAGTTGTTGAGTTAATTCATAATCAGTTATATAGTCTTCTAATGTGATTATATTTTTAACCTCTATATTTTCATCCTTTAAAAACTGATTATAATATTTAGTATCATCAATAAGTCCATATTTTACCATGTTAAATGGTTCAGATATAACGAAATCTCCATCTAAAATTCTTTCATTTAACAATTTTTTTGCAACTCCTCTATGTTGTGAAACATTTGAAACAAAATTTTCATAAACTATATTTAACATTCTTTCTGTATTTTCTCTCAATTCTGGCGACATTTCATCTCTAGTATATTCTTCCCCGTAAGATTTATAATCTCCAATTTGTACAACATTCATTTTTATTCCAAATTGATTTGCTAAAATGGCATAATATGGAGTTGCTTTAAAATATCCTGTTAAAAATACATTTGCACTACTAGTTGGAGGCATAAAAATCTTATCCCCTCTTACTGCCAATGAATATCCTGCATTATCAAAATTTATACTATATGAATAAACTTTTTTTCCAGAATTTTTTATATTTTCAATTACTTTTCCTACTTCTTCAATTTGAGCTCTATTTAAGCTCATACTATCCACTTGCAAAATCACACCTTTAATTCTTTTATCCTTTATAGTTCTCTTTAACTGTTTTAATAGCCCATAAAAATTTATTTCGTTTGATTGAAATGGTATCGGTGATGTATATCTTTTTTCAGAAAAACTATTGCTAAAATCAATAGCAAGGTAACTTCCATCTTTTACATTTGAAATTATTTTCACTGAACCTAAAAAATATTTTAAAACTACTACTATTAATATCGCTATCAGAATTAAATTTATCGCTAGAGAGATGCATTTTTTTATAATGTACCCAAGTCCTTTAAAAAACCACTTTAAAATGTCCATTATTTTTCTCCTCCCATTAATTTTTTGTTTAAAAAATTATACTCTCAACACCTCTCTTTTCCTATTTCTTGATTTAAATAAAAATTAAGGTTATAATCTAACAATCACTTAAAAAAATATTATATTTGGGAGGGGATTTTTTATGTCATCAAGTGATAACAATTCAACGAAGAAGAGTTTTTTCAACAAATTCTTGGACTTCATCGAGGTAGGTGGAAATAAACTTCCACATCCAGTAACACTATTTTTTCTTTTTGCTTTAACAATCATTATCATTTCAGGAATTGCTGATTATTTTGGACTATCTGTTACATATACAGGACTTAATAGAAGTAAAAATGTAATTGAAGAAATGACAGTTAAAACTAGATCTTTAATGAACGGAGAAGGATTAAGATATATTTTTGACACAATGGTATCTAACTTTACAGGATTTGCTCCACTTGGAACTGTTCTTGTTGCTATGGTTGGGGTTGGAGTTGCAGAAGGAACTGGACTTATGTCAGCTGCACTTAGAAAAATGGTTTTAGCTACTCCAAAAAGAGCTATCACTGCTATGGTTGTATTTGCTGGAATTATGTCTAACATCGCTTCAGATGCTGGATATGTTGTTTTAACTCCATTAGGAGCAGTTATTTTCCTATCTTTTGGAAGACACCCACTAGCTGGACTTGCAGCTGCATTTGCGGGAGTATCTGGAGGATTCTCAGCAAACCTTTTAATTGGAACTATCGACCCATTATTAGCAGGAATTTCTACAGAAGCTGCAAAAATGATCAATCCAGATTATATGGTAACTGCTACTGCTAACTGGTATTTCATGGTTGTTTCAACATTCCTTATTACACTTCTAGGAACATTTGTTACTGAAAAAATAATTGAACCTAGACTTGGAAAATATACAGGTGAGTTCCAAGGTGACATGCAAGAACTTACAGATGCAGAGAAAAAAGGATTAAGATATGCTGGAATCGCTCTTGTAATTTTCCTAGCATTTATGTTATGGTTCACTTTACCAGAAAATGCACTTCTTAAAGTTAATGGAAGTCTATTAAAATGGACTGCTAATGGACTTGTTCCAGCAATCATGTTATTCTTCTTAATTCCAGGAATCTTCTATGGAATTGGAGCTGGAACTATAAAAAGTGATAAAGATGTTGCAAAACTTATGGGTAAATCTCTTGGTACAATGGGAGGATATCTTGCACTAGCTTTCGCGGCTGCACAATTTATAGCATACTTCACATTTACAAACCTTGGAACTGTTCTAGCAGTTAAAGGAGCAGCAGGTCTTCAAGCAATTGGATTTACAGGATTCCCACTTATTATTGCTTTCATTCTTGTTACTGCATTCATAAATCTATTTATGGGTTCTGCGTCAGCAAAATGGGCAATTATGGCACCAATATTTGTTCCAATGTTAATGAGAGTTGGATATTCACCTGAGTTTACTCAAATTGCTTATAGAATTGGAGATTCAACAACTAACATCATATCTCCTCTTATGTCATATTTCGCAGTTACAGTAGCTTTCGCTCAAAAATATGAAAAAGATACAGGACTTGGAACTTTAATCTCTTTAATGGTTCCTTACTCTTTAATCTTCCTAGTTGGATGGACTTTATTACTTGCTGTATGGTTCGTATTTGGATTACCACTTGGACCAGATGCATTTATGACAGTTTAAAAATAAAAAGACTCTCTTGCACTTAAATGTGCAAGGGAGTTTTTTTTACTCTATACTTTATCCTAATCTGCTATTAACTCTTCTAAAAGATTTAATAACTTATCAAACTCTTGAGCAATTGCATTAAAAGACTCTTCTTTCTCTAAATCTACTCCTGCCTTTTTTAACTGTACCATCGGATGATTATTTCCTCCTGATTTTAAAAGGTTCAAATATCCTTCCAACGCTTTTTCTCTCTCTTCTATATTAAATAATTTATCATCAGTGATTCTTTTGTATAAATCTGCTGAAGACACAAAACTTGTAGCATATTGGTAGACATAATAAGGAGAATTATAAAAATGTGGTATTCTCGCCCATATTATTTGTTGAAGTTCATCTACTGTTACTGTATCACCAAAATATTCCATAAACAATTTTACCATTATATCGTTTAGTGTATCCTGAGTTACTGCTCCGCCCTCTTCTACAATTTTATGAGCTTGATACTCATAATCTGCAAAAAGAGTTTGAATATAATAAGTTCCAACAATATTTCCAAGTGCTTGTTCTATTAATGCAATTTTTTCATTTTTATCTTGGCTATGTTTTAACATATAATCAAGCAATAATCTCTCATTAAATGTCGAAGCCACTTCGGCTACAAATATTGTATAATCATGTGTTGCATATGGTTGATACTCATTTGAATACATTGTATGAAGAGTATGTCCTAACTCATGGGCTAACGTGTACACTGCGTCCATTGTATTATTATAATTTAAAAGCATATATGGATGTACTCCATAAATTCCAAGGGAATATGCTCCACTTCGTTTGTTTGGAGTTTCAAATACATCTAACCATCCTGCCCCTAAGGCAACCTTCATTCTTTCTTCATAATCTTTTCCAAGTGGTGCTACAGATTTCAATACCATTTTTTGAGCTTCATCATAATTAAAATCTCTATCATACTCAACTATATTTATTTGATTGTCGTAGTAGTGATATTCATTTAAAGCCAAAGCTTTTTTTCTTAATTCTATATATCTTCTAAGCGGTGCTACATTTTTTTTCGTTATTTCAATTAGAGTTTCATAAACCTTTACTGGAATATTATTAGGTTCCAGTGCTTTTTCTAAAGTAGTTTTATATCCTCTCGCTTGTGCATTAGCAAAATCTCTTTGTAAAAGTGCTCTATATATTGCAGCATATGTATTTACAGAAGCATCAAAAGATTTATAAAGGGCTTCGAAAGCTTTTTTTCTATCTTCTTGGTTTCTATAAGTTGAAATTACTTTTGAGTAGACTCCATTTGTCACAGGTGTTTCTACTCCATCAGAAAATTTTACTGTATTCCACTTTATATCTGTTGTGGAAAGTTCTCCATAAATTGTTGATGGTGCTCCTTGATATTGTCCAAAATAAGAGAGTAGCTTTTCCTTCTCTGCACTTAAGACGTGTTTTTGTAAACGATAAGTTTCCATTAAAGAGAATTCATATGGTTTTAGTGCTGGATATTCTTTTATCCATTGTGTCATTATCTCTTGAGGAATCTCTAAAATTTCTGGTGTGATCCAAGCTGTTGAAACAGAATAAGCATTATAGATTGCCTGTATCTCTTGAAGTTTTCCAGATGCCTCTTGATCCTTAGAGTTTAAATCTTTCATCATATAAGGATATAGATAAACTTTATCCAATGTTTTAGACAACTCTTCTTCCAGTGTCATTAACTCTACAAAGTCAACTGGGTCTTCTTTTATCTTTCCTTTAAAAGTTGGAATTTTTTGCATTAACTCTTGCATTTTTACTACATCGGCTTCCCAAGCTTGCCAATCTGAATATATATCGTTTAAATTCCATTTATATTTTTCTTCTATCTCTTCTCTTGTTATCATACATTTCCTCCCTCTTAAATGTCTTTTGGTAAAATTTTGTTTAAAATAATTCCTATGATGGCTGCTATTGTAAGACCTGAAAGGGAAACTGTTCTCCAAACAACTATATTATCTACAGCAATTCCAAAGACAAATATTACTGCAGCAATAACTAAATTTCTTGAATGAGTAAAATTTAAATCTGCATCAATAAGAGTTCTCACTCCAACTGCTGCAATCATTCCAAATAATATTACAGATACTCCACCCATAACTGGAACAGGTATTGTTTGAAGTAACATTCCCATTTTACCTAGAACACTAAGTCCAATTGCATATAGTGCTGCAACCCTTAAAACACTTGGATCATACACTTTTGTAATTGCTAATACCCCTGTATTTTCTCCATAAGTTGTATTAGGTGGTGCACCTATTATTCCACCGACTACAGTAGCAAGTCCATCTCCTACTAAAGTTCTAGCTATACCTGGATTAGCAAAGAAATCTTTTCCAACTACAGCACCATTTGTGGTAATATCCCCAATATGCTCGATAAAAACGACTAAAGCTATTGGAGCTATTGCTAAAATTCCATCTAAGCTAAAACTTGGCAATGAAACTAAATCTCGCCATGCTTCTGCTGTAAATCCGATCCACGGTGCATTTATAATTGGAGTAAAATCTACCATTCCCACTGGAATAGCTATTAAATATCCTACTGTTATTGAGATAAGAATTGGGACAAGTCTAAAAAAGGACTTTTCTAATACTGAAATGATTATCATAGTTATTATTACTATGGAAGCTATAAATAAACTTTTCAATTCAAATGTTCCTTGAGAGTATCCAGCCATACTTAAAGCAGTTGGACTCAATCTTAAACCTATAACCATTATAATTGGACCAGTTACTATTGGTGGAAAAAAAGATTTTACTTTTTCTACACCATAAACTTTTACAATATATGCCATACACATATATATTATACCAGCTACAATTACTCCTCCTTTTACTGAACTAATTCCATTTTCCTTTAAAACTAAACTCAAGGCACCTATAAATGCAAAAGAAGAACCGAGGTATACTGGAACTATTTTCTTTGTACACATATGAAAAATCAATGTTCCTATACCTGAACCCAAAAGTGCAATAGAAGGATTTAATCCCGTCAAATACGGCACTAAAACTGTTGCTCCAAACATTGCAAAAACGTGTTGAAGCCCCAAAACTAATTTGGTTTGTTTACTTACTTTGATACTCTCCATTTAAAAAACTCCCCCTCATATATTTTATAGTTTTAATTTTATTATTTTAATCCAAAAAAAAAGGATAGTTCCCTATCCTTTATCTTTTACTATATATCTT
>X1_Eurasian_Beaver__coassemble_223_pt1 | contig 9735 bp, 8 predicted proteins | sample X1_Eurasian_Beaver__metabat2_high_PE_007 | metagenome-assembled genome bin X1_Eurasian_Beaver
AACCTCTACCGTTACAATTTTAGGAAATCAAACTAGAAACTTTGGAAAGCAAGAGTTATACATAGGAAATGCAGGGACCGCCATGAGATTTTTAGGCTGTTATATCGCCTCTGGAAAAGGAGAGGTTGTTCTCACTGGCAATAAGAGAATGCAAGAGAGACCAATTAAAGATCTTGTAGATGCTCTTAATTCAATTGGAATAAAAATTGAATATCTTTCGAAAGAGGGATACCCACCAATAAAAATTTACGCAGATGGAATAAAAAAGTATTCTGCTCAATTAGATTGCAGTAGAAGTAGCCAATATCTCTCTTCCTTTCTACTTTCTGCTCCCGCTTTCGACAAAGAGTTTAATGTAGAAATTTTAGGAAATACCGTTTCAAAACCTTATATTGAGATGAGTCTTGAAATGGTAAAACAGGCAGGTGGAAAAATTGAAAGGACACCTAATGGTTTTAAAATTTTTCCAACTACTTACACTCTTGAAAATTATACAATTGAAGGGGATATGTCTTCAGCTTCTTATTTTTTAGCAGCCGCACTCATTGGAAATATGAGAGTCAGAATAAATAACTTCTTCAAGCACTCTCTTCAAGGAGATAGAGCAATGCTTAATATTCTTCAAAAAATTGGTTTAAAAATTATTGATGAGGAAGAAAAATTCATTGTAGTTGAGGGAGTGGAAAGCTATCCTGGTTTTCATTTAAATTTGAACGATACTCCAGATATTGCTCAAACTTTGGCAGCAGTGGCTCTTTTTGCCACTTCACCAAGTGAGATTCGAGATGTAGAAAATATGAGAATAAAAGAGACTGATAGGATAAAAGCCCTCAACAATGAGATTACTCGACTGGGAGGAGAGTTTATTGAATTCCAAGATGGGTTTAAAATTATTCCAAAACCAGTTGAAAAATATCATGGCTGTGAAATCGAGACCTATGATGATCATAGAATGGCAATGAGTCTAGCTCTAACTTCAATTCGTATTCCTGAAATTAAAATTTTAAATCCTGAATGTGTCTCCAAAACTTTCCCAGATTTTTTTGCTCAATTTAAAAAGGGAGGATTTCAATGTTAGCTCCTTTTGTAGTATCACTACTACTCCTTCTAACTTTTAATACAACTCTCCTCGCTGATTCTGAGGAAGAAATTGAAATTCAAAATTTGGAGAGACAGGTCATTGAACTTCAAAAAAAAATTGCATACTTAAAAAAGAAAAAAGCAGAAAAAAAACCTGCCAAGATTGGACTCGTACTCAGTGGGGAGGGAGCTAAGGGACTGGCACATATTGGAGTTTTAAAAACTCTTGAAGAGAGTAATATAAAAATTGATTATATCACTGGAACAAGTATGGGAGCCATTATAGGAGCCCTCTATTCTGTAGGATATACTCCTGCTCAAATCGAAAAAATTCTTTCCAACTTAGATGATGCTTTTTTTAATAATGATGACACTGAAGCAAGTGAGTATTCTCTTGAAAAAAAGATAAAAAATCATGACTACTCTTTCTCAGTTCGATATGACCAATCTTTCAACTTCTTTCTTCCAAAGGGGATAAAGAGTAATGAGAAACCATATCTAACTTTGAAAGATTTACTTTGGCCAGCAGAAAATATCACCGATTTTGATAAACTTCCCATCCCCCTCAGAGTTATTGCAACTGACTTAGACAGCGGCCAAGCCGTGGCACTTAAATCTGGAGATTTAGCTCAGGCTGTAACCGCAAGTATGGCAATTCCCACTATCTTTGATCCAGTTAAAATCGGGGATAAAAACTATGTCGACGGTTTGATAGCTAGAAACTTTCCCGTTGAAGATATCATCGATATGGGAGCTGACTATATCATTGGAGTAGATGTAGGTGCGGGAGTTAAAGCAAAAAATAGCTACAACGTGATAAGTATTTTTGATCAGCTTATTAGCTATCAAACTGCTGCCTCCACTCCAAAGCAAAGAGAATTAACTACTCTCTTGATAACTCCTGAGGTATCCAACTATAAATCAACTGATTTTGATGCTTCACATAATATCGTTCTCGAGGGTGAAAAGGCTGCATTAAAACAAATTGCAAAAATAAATTCACTACCTAAAAGAGAACTGGATATTGTTTTAACCAACCCTAAAGAGGATGTTTTCAATATCGATAAAATAGAAATCACTTCTCTTAAAAACAGTTCTAGAAAAGAGATTATTCAAGATATCTTTTCTAAAGTTTTAAAGGGGCCAACAAATAAAAAAACCTTGGAAAATTTAGTTTCCAAGGCCTATGGATTTGATTTTGTCAATAAAATTTATTATAAAGTCCAAGATAAAACCCTAATTTTACAAGTGGAAGAAAATCCATCTAACGTTGTCGGTCTAGCTCTTAACTATGAAACTGATTATGGAACTACTTTTGTCGTAGGTACAGATATATCCCTAATCGGTAAGCAAGGTGTTTTAACAACGGCTGAAATAAAATTTGGAGATTACTATGGAGTGGCCCTCAATAACTTCTTTTATTACGGAGTAGATAATAAAATCGGGGCAATATTTAATATTGAATACAATGAATCTCCATTCTACTTTTATAATAACCACGGAAAAAAAGTTTCTGAGTTTCTTAACAGAGGTTATACTGCCACTGCCGGTTTCCTAACTCAACATGACAATCATTTACTTTTGATGTATGGAGTGAATTACAGCTACTCTGATTTCACTCAAAAAATTGGTTTTGCTGATACAAAATATTTAGAGTATCATAAAAACTTTGGTGATTTCTTTTTTAAAGCCAATTTACACAAACTCAATCGTGATCTTTATCCAACTTTAGGTTATCTGTTTGAAGCCGAATATCTCTGGGGCGGAAAACTTTCTGGAAAGAATAGCACTTTCTATGGTCCCCTCTATAATATTGAAGGATATTATCCGATTACTCATAGGTTGAGTTTAAATCTTTCTATTTTTGGTGGAGCAATAAATGGTCACAGCATTCCTATCAATAAATATTTAAAACTCGGTGGAACTATTAAGAATTTAGATAAAGGTCTTCTACCTTTTTATGGATATCATTTCCAACAAAAGCTCTTAGAAAATCTTATCGGTGGGTCTTTAGGAGCTCAGTTTAAACTGTTTCCAAATATTTATTTAATTGCTAAATACAACGCTGCTACATTCTCAGAACCTAATTTCAATTTGGAAAAAAGAAATTCTACAATTTGGAAAAATTATTCCCATGGCTTTGGTTTTGGGATTGCTTACAATTCCATCATAGGGCCAGTGGAGTTTTCAGTGTCAAAATCTTCTGACAATCCCAAAGGTATCTTACAACTTTCTGTTGGATATTTCTTAGATTAAAGAAAGCTCAATCCCATTTTAATGGTAACAATGGCTGTCACAATTAGGAAAACAGGTTTTATAAAAGCACTTCCCTTTGTGATAGCCATTTTAGAACCAAGTTTCGCCCCAAGAATCATAACTAGTGCAGCAGAGAGAGCATAGAAATATACAATCTTACCATAGTAAACAAAAAGAACCATACTCATCATATTACTAGCAAGATTTAAAAGTTTTGCATTTCCACTCGCTTTTATAAAGTTAAATTTAAATATCTTTATAAGTAAAAAGATTAAGAAAGAACCTGTTCCTGGTCCTAAAAATCCATCATAAAATCCTAAAGCAAAAGCCATAATTCTTCCATTTCTAATATTTTCAGAAGTCATTCCCATAAACTCATCCGAGCTTCCCATTTTTTTATTTATACAAGTGTAGATCAAAACTAAAATCAGACAGACAAATATAATTGGAGTCAGATAACTTTTATCTATTAAGAGGACTGACTTTACTCCGACTATTGCACCAAGCATTGAAAAAGGTGCCAATCTTTTTATAATTCCCCAATTTACATTTCCACTTTTTGCAAATCGATAACTACTCTCAACAGTTGAAAAACTCGCTGCCAATTTATTTGTTCCAAGTGCCATCTCTGTCGGCAATCCAAAAGCTATAAATGCAGGCAGACTTATTAGTCCTCCCCCTCCTGCAATTGAATCTATAAATGCCGCTATAAAAACAGCTCCAGCTAAAAATAGAAAACTTAATAATTCAAAATCTTCTGGCATAAATTTTCTCCCCCTCATGATTTTTATTTTTACATTTCTGATGATATAATTTACTATATAGAATTTAAAATGTCAAAGGGGGAGTATTTTAATGTCTGTTGTTCTTTTTTATGTAGGTATTATCTTTGCTGGCTTTCTACTTTCCAAATCATCTCTTTTAAATGAAGCTTTCTATAAAAAGCTTGGAAAGTTGCAATCTATGGCACTTTTTTTCTTATTGGGAACTATGGGATATAAAGTAGGTGCTGACAATAATCTCATTCGCAATCTCCATCGGATTGGAGTTGAAGCTTTTACAGTGAGTCTCCTAACTATTATTTTTAGCGTATTTTTTACATATCTTGTTTTTAGGGGGAAAAAATAATGTTGGGAATTATTTTAGCAGTTGCAATTGGAGTTTTTGGTGGTCTCTTTTTTAGAATCGATTTTGTACTCAATAATTTAAATTTCTTTGTAGATTTAGGTCTCTGTCTACTTCTTTTTTTTGTTGGTATAGATATTGGAAAAAAATGGTGATATTCAGTCAGCTATTAGGCGGTTTGGAATTAAAATCTGGCTAGTACCTCTTACAACTACAGTTGGAACTCTTTTTGCTGGTTTTCTTGCCTCTTTCTTTACCTCTCTTTCTGTCGGTGAAAGCCTAGCTGTAAGTGCTGGATTGGGTTGGTATTCTCTCTCTGCAATTGAACTTTCAAAAGTTAGTGCGGAGCTCGGTGGGATTGCTTTTCTTTCAAATATTTTTAGGGAATTGCTTGCTATCTTAGCGGTACCAATTGTAGCTAAAAGAATCGGTTCATTTGAGTCGATCTCCACAGGGGGAGCGACAGTTATGGATACAGTTTTACCGGTTATAAATAAAAGCAACTCCCCGGATATCGCGGTGGTGGCTTTTTTCACCGGCGTTATCCTGACAGGAGTTGTCCCAATACTTGTTCCTTTTATTGTTTCATTTTTTCAGCTTTAAACTTTAAAGTTCAAAGGCCACCATTACAATATAAGTTATTCCACCACCAAGGCATGCACCAATTATAGTTTCTAATACTGTATGGATTTTTCCTTCCACTCAGGACTGTAAGAACAGTAGTAGTAAAATCAACGAAAGGAAAAATATCTTTGAGTTTTCAGTTAAAAAGAATATTGCTGTACTTATAGATGCAGCTAAGGCACTATGTCCACTTGGGATTCCTCCTCTGAGAGGAGTCCCTTTTTTAAAAATTGTTTTTATAATTATCACCAATATTACAAGTAAAACAAGAATAAAAACTAATGTATGTTGTGTTGAATTTTTTAAAATAAAAAATCCCTTTCCTAAATTTAAGGAGATCTTCTTTTCAAAAATAACATATCCTACTACCAATGCATTTATCGCAGCAACTAGTACAGCTCCAGCTCCCACATCTTTTGCTCTTTTTGCAAGTGGATGATAAGTTTTACAAAAAAGGTCTATCCCACTTTCAATTCCAGTATTCATAAGTTCTGCCAACCAAACTAGAGCAATACTTATACTGAGAGCCATCACTTCAAAACGGTTTACATCTACAAGTAAAATCAATAGAAGGACAATTACTGTGCAAAAAGCATGGAACTTCATATTTTTTTCTGTTCTTATCGCCTCAATTATTCCCTCTATGGCAAAATTAAAACTATCTACGATTCCATATCTTTTCTCTTTATTTCCCATCTGTTACCCTCTAGTGTAACCGAAACGAGTCAAAATTTCTTCCTCTCTCTGTCTCATTTCAACTTTATCCACTTCTTCAATATGGTCATATCCTAAAAGATGTAAAAGTCCATGAGTCAATACATAGTAGAACTCTCTCTCAAAAGAGTGTCCATACTCTTCTGCTTGTTCCTCTACTCTTTCTAGAGAGATTATTATATCCCCTAAAGTATCATATGGTCCGACATCAAACGCCTCTGTCTCATGGTATGCAAAAGAGATTACATCTGTCGGTTGATCTTTTCCTCTATAATCTCTATTTATTCTCTGGATATCTTCATTTCCAGTCAGATAAAGAGAAAGATATACTGGTTTTTCTGATTCAAATTCATCTTCTAGGACGTCTTTGACATACTTCGCTACTTTCTCCTCATTTATATACTCTTCAAAACCTTCTTGTTCAATTGTTAAATCTAATACTACTTCCATTTTTCCTCCTATTTTTGTCCTGGATATTTTATCCGAACGTGATGAATACTCATCAATGTTTTTGTAAACGTTTTAACGATTACATCTATCTCTTTAAAAGTTAAATTTGCCTCAGAAAGTTGATTGTCTTCAATTTTTCCATTTATAATTTTTCTGATCATCGCCTCTATTGTAAATGGTGTCTTCTCCTCTAAAGATCTAACGGCAGCTTCTATACTGTCAGCTAACATTATTATTGCTGATTCTTTACTTGTCGGCTTAGGTCCACTATATCTAAAATCTTCCTCTTGTACAGTCGGGTCTGCCTGTTTGGCCTTATTATAAAAATATGCCAATTGTGTCGTCCCATGATGTTCAGCTATAACATCTCTTATCTCTTTTGGTATCTTATACTCTTTTGCCATATCCGCTCCATCTTTAGTATGGCTAGTTATTATAAGAGTGCTCAGAGTTGGAGTTAACTTATCATGTGGATTTTCATCTCCTCCTTGATTCTCTATAAAAAATCTAGGTCTCTTTATTTTTCCTACGTCATGGTAATAAGATGCAACTCTTGCAAATACAGCATTTGCTCCAATTGCCTCAGCAGCATTCTCTGCCAATATTGCTACCATTGTGGAGTGATGGAAAGTTCCTGGAGCTTTTATAGATAGCTCTTTTAAAAGAGGATGGGAAAGGTCCCCCAATTCCAAAAGATTAAAAATTGTCAGCAGATTAAATGTTTTCTCAAAGTAAGGAAGAAATGCAATAGCTATCATTCCCGAGAAAACTCCCGTTATAAGTATCTCTCCAGCTGTTATTGCAATATTTGCAGTCAATGTTTTAAGGAATACACTTAAAATCAAATAGATTAATACCTTAAAGATTGCCAACTGAATCCCCGTAGCAATAATTAACCCTCTCGTATTTACCTTTCTAATCAGATAAGATCCAAATAGTAGAGCTAAAATATTCATTGTAAAAAATATGAGATTATAATCTGCTATCGGCATTAAGAAAACTAATAGCAATACACTCACCAAGTAGGAGTACTCTATTCCAATTAAAAATGCTATCAAGAAAAATACCACATCGATTGGCACTAAATAGATATAGTTCGGCCCAGCAAATCGATAAATTAAAAGTGATATCAATAAAATTAAAAAAGTACTTCTATAGCAACTCTTATTTAAAATTCTTTCCCTAAAACTTGTGTAGAGGAAGAAATAAAAGAGTGTAGAGGCCGCAATTAAGTAAAGTAAATTTATAAAAAACATAAAAATATTTTTTTTATAAGAGTGTATCCCAAAGGCTTCTAAAATTTGAAGTTTTCTTCCAGAAATTATCTCTCCCTTTCTCAAGATAAGGGTTCCAGCTTTTATTGTTACTAGCTGTTCCCCAATTTGAGAAACTTTCTCCTTAATTGACTCTTTAGTTTTATCTTCATCATAGATATAATTTGGAGAGAGAAATGTAAGCAGAACCTCTCTCTTTAAAATAGAGATCTTATTCAATTTTTCAGCTGTCTCAGGTTTAAATCTTATTTTACCTTTATCACTAAATACTCCCTCTCTATATATCTCTTCCATCAACTTAGTCAATTCAACTTTTAAATTCTCTATCTCTTGCTCATCTAATCTTCTAATTCCATCTATTGCCATTTCAGGAACTTTTTTACCATTCTCTCTTTCAAACTGCCTGTAATCAACTACTTGAACGTTACTATGTTTCAATTTGATAATCTGATCAAAAAACTTATTTAACTCTTGTATATATAAATTTCCAGCCTCTTCGACATAGATATATTCTTTTCCAGAGTTTGTAATCATCTCTTCAATTAAATTTTCCCGCTGTTGTTTATCATTAAAAACTATAGTTTTTGGTGCATAGATATCAGCTGTTACAACATCTCCAATCTTATAAGTTCCTGCACTAGAAAAGAGATAAAATTTTGAACTCAATGAAATTACTAACATCATCAACAGCAAATATAATATTTTTTCTTTTAAAAAATACTCGGGTGAGCAAGCTTCAGCGTCATCTTTATTCTTCTTTTCAACCTTAAAACTGAACTTCAATCCTAAAAATTCTAGCCGTTTCATCTCACGTTCGCCCCCATCTTAGCTCAACTCTTTCAAAATCTCATTAGTCTTCATTATTTTAACATTTGGCGATGGGATAGCCTCCATAAAATATTTTCCATATTTTTTATTTATTATTCTGGTATCTAAGACTGTTATCATTCCTTTATCATCTTTACTTCGGATTAATCTTCCCACTCCCTGTTTGAATTTAATAATGGATTCAGGCATTTGATATTCCATAAAAGCATTTTTTCCTTGGCTAGTAAAACTTTCTATTATTGCTTCAGTGATTGGGTCACTTGGAACTCTAAATGGAAGTTTTACAATTATAACAGAGCTAAGTTGTTCTCCTTTTACGTCTACACCCTCCCAGAAGGAATCTGTTCCAAATAGCACAGGATTTTTACTCCTCTTATATCCTTCAACTAGTTGCGTTCTTGGAGCCATGCCCTGAATAAAGAACTCCATTCCCTTTTTCTCGAGTTCATCTCTTAAAGAGTAATAAACAAAGTTTAATGCACTGTAAGAGGTGAAAAGAACAAATGTTTTTCCCTTCGTTTTAAGTATCATCTCTTTTAAAAATTGCATTATTCCACTAGTGAAGTTTGAACTTGTCGGTTCAGGAATATCAGTTGGAATAAATACTTTCATCTGTTTCTTATAGTCAAATGGCGAGTGAATCACCTTATCCAAAGTTTTTCCCTCTATACCTAGAGATTCTTTGAAGTATTCAAAACTTTCTCCAAGTGCTATTGTAGCAGAAGTAAAAATGACCTCCTCTATATTGTCATATAGTACCTCTTGCAAATCTCCCTCAATTTTAAGTGGAGTCGCTGTCAATTTTACATTGGATTTTTTTGCTCCAATCTCAATCCAATAGATAAACTCCTCTTCTTCCATTTTAGTAATAAACTTAAATTCATCAAAGAAGTTGTCCACTCTACCAAAACTCTTTATAAAATCAGTTACTGTACCATCTTTATCATCAAACTCTTCCAGCATTTTAAGAACAGGTCTAACTTTTGCCATATAGTTGCTATATTGATTTAAAAATTCCTCTTTTAAAAATTTTAATTCATTGTAATAAAGAGCATTTACAAATGTTTCTCTCTTTAATCTTATAGCGACGCTTCCCATTTCACCTTTAGAAAAAGATTCAATCAACATTTGAAAATATACTTTTCCAATTTGATAAAACTCATTGTGAATAGGAGAAATTCCATCTTCTAGAAATTTTAATATTCTCTCTTTTTCATCTATCTCTCTATCTTGAAGATATTTATGTAGTTTTTTAACTTCTCCACTCTCACTCTTTTTCTTTGACCCTGGTACTGGATTTATCTGACTCATAATCCTAGTAAAAGAATATAGAGAAACTTCATGAGAAAAATAACTTCTTGCAACTTTTTCTACATTATGTGCC
>X1_Eurasian_Beaver__coassemble_235_pt1 | contig 9578 bp, 8 predicted proteins | sample X1_Eurasian_Beaver__metabat2_high_PE_007 | metagenome-assembled genome bin X1_Eurasian_Beaver
CCTCTGGATTATGAAGAGAAAATTAAAAGGTTAAAAAAGTTTTCACCTGTTGAAAGCATACCAAACTTTGAGATGTGGAAATCTATTTCGGTTAAAGAAACTAAATATAAAAATGTAGTATCTGTTGAACTTTTCGTAAAAAATGGAGATCTTTCTCTAACTGATGGAAAAAATTTAGTTAAGATGCTTGAAGAAATTGGAGCACCACTTATTAGAGCTTCTATAAATCAAAATTTATTAATTCCTTTAGTCGATATTTCCGCTCTTGGTTTCATCTATAATTATCTTTCTAGATATCTACCTAACATTGTTTCTAATAATCTTTCTCCTGTTGGTCAACTTAGAGCTTGTGTTGGATGTAAGACTTGTACAATAGGACTTGTTGATTCAATGGGAGTAGCGGAGGCTGTTGGAATTAAGCTAGAAGAGTTATCAAAAATTTATCCTCAATATCAAGATATTATTTTTAAAGAGTCTTCTAATATACGTTTTTCAGGTTGTGGAAGTTCTTGTGCAGGAATACCAACAGCACCTTTAGGATTTATAGGTGCTAAGAAAAGAGTTGGAGATGAAATAAAAGACTGCATGCAAGTTTACATTGGTGGAATAATGTCAGAAAATATTCAGGCTCTTTCTGTTGAACAATCTAATAATCAGTTATTAATTGAAGAAATTCCACAATTTGTAAAAAATATTTTTGAAGAATATTTACTCTCTCTTTCAGAAAAAAACTTAACTTTTGCTCAATTTATGTATGAAAAAAGAAATTAAAAAAGGAGTCAAATTGACTCCTTTTTATATTAAATCCATATGAATTTTTACAATTACTTTTCTTACAGATACTTCTTCATCTACTGCACATTTTGGTCTATGAATATCATTTGGAAATAATATTACAAAATCTCCTTCACTCATATTTATATAATTTTCATTTGGAACTTCATCATAAAAAGTTATATCTTTCTTTTCATCATATTCTACCGCTGGAATTGCTTTACCTGTATTTATTCCAACACCCATTGCTTCTCTTCCTTTTGCAAGGAATTGAATATCCAGATATCTATTATGTGTTTCAGCTTTTCTTTTTTCTCTTGATTCAGTTGTTGTATCAACAACTGTTATAAACATTTTCTCACCATCTAAAATTATTTTTCCAGGCTCCACATTATTCATATCATTTTCTTTCAAATATTGAAGAGCTTCATAAACTTTTATTGGATATGTTTCTTTTTTATCTAATGCTTTTATATTTCCAAATATCATGTTTTATTCTCCTATCTTGAAAGTTCTGCATAACTTCCTTTATTTTTATGTTCTTTAATTACATTTTCTACCATGTTCAAATCTACACTACATAAATCCCCAAGAATAGTATTTTTTAAGACAGACATTGCATTACCATATTCCATAGCTTTTTCTAAATCGTTATATTTCAAAATTCCAAAAAGTGCTCCTGATAGATAAGCATCTCCACTTCCTATTCTATCAATAACATCTATTTGTAGATATGGTTCTTCAGAAAAAAAACAATCTCTATTCTTTTGATAAACAATAGATGAAAAATCATGCTTTTTGGGAGATACTACATTTCTTTGAGTTGTACCAATTACTTCTATATCATATGCTTTTGCAAAATTTCTCTGTATATCTCTTAAACTTCCTTCCATTTTAAACATTTTTCTAAAAGTTTCCTCAGAAGCAAAAAGAATATCAACATACGGAAGAATTTTTTCAATAGCTTCTCTCGCTTCTTCTTCTTTCCACAAAGTAGCTCTAAAATTTACATCAAAAGATATTAATGCCCCTTTTTCCTTGAATTTCTTTATAAGTTCTACCGATAAATTTCTTATTTCCTCAGAAAGTCCTAAAGTTACACCACTCAAATGAAAAATTTCTGCTTCCTCAAATACTTCCTCAGCAACTTCAGAAAAGTTTAAAGTAGTAAAAGAAGAATGCTTTCTATCATAAATAACTCTTGGTTTTCTTGGATGTGCTCCATACTCATAATAATATATTCCTAATCTTTTTTCAGGAGAATTATCATAAATCAAATAATCATCACTTACGCCATGACTTCTAACCTGTCTTTTTACAAATCTTCCAAGCTCATTATCGGGAATTTTAGTAATTATGGCACTTCTTTTTCCAAGTGATTCTATTCCCGCTATTACATTTAACTCTGAACCACCAATTTGTTTTTCAAAAATATCTCCTTGAACAATCATTTCATTCGTTGGTGGAGAAAATCTCATCATTACTTCACCAAGACTGACTACTCCATATTTTTTGTTTTTAAATTCAAATATATTAGCCATATTTTCTCCTTGTTAATATATAGAAAATAGAGAGCAAAACAGATGCTCTCTATTTATATAGGGTATGAAACAAATTTTATTATCTTTGTACTCTTCCTGATGCGTCTCCACCAGCTAAAGTTTCTACTTCTTCTCTAGTTACTAAGTTAAAATCTCCAAAAATTGTATGTTTAAGTGCTGATGCAGCAACTGCAAACTCAAGCGCTTCACCTTGATTTTTTCCATCTAGAAGACCACAGATTAATCCTCCAGCAAATGAATCTCCTCCACCTACTCTATCTACAATTGGATTTATATTATATTTTTTAGAGTGATAGAATTCATTTCCATCATATATAAGTGCTGACCATCCATTATGAGTAGCTGAATATGATTCTCTTAATGTAGTAACAACATATTTAAATCCAAATGTATCTTTCATTTGTTTAAATATTGACTTGTAACCTTCAAGTTCTAATTCTCCAGTTGTTACATCTGTATGTCCTGGTTTAAATCCTAAAACTTTTTCAGCATCTTCTTCATTTCCAATGCATACATCAACATATTGCATTAACTTTGTCATAACTTCTTTTGCTCTTTCAGGAGTCCAAAGTTTCTTTCTGTAGTTAAGGTCAACAGATACTGTAACTCCATGTCTTTTTGCTGCTTTTAGAGCTTCTTCTGTAATTATTGCTCCCTCTTCAGAAATTGCTGGAGTAATCCCCGAGAAGTGGAACCACTCAGCATCTTTAAATATTGCATCAAAATCAAAATCTGCTACTGTTGCAGTTGCAATTGAAGATCCAGCTCTATCGTAAACTACTTTAGAAGGTCTCATTGAAGCTCCAGTTTCTAGAAAGTAAATTCCTAGTCTGTCTCCACCTCTAGCAATATAGTCAGTTTTAACTCCATATTTATTAAGTGCATTTATTGCACATTGACCAATTTCATGTTTAGGTACTTTAGTAACAAAGTGTGCATCATATCCATAGTTTGCTAAAGATACAGCAACATTTGCTTCTCCTCCACCATATATTACATCAAAACTATCTGCTTGGCTGAATCTATCGAACCCCGGTGTAGAAAGTCTTAACATTATTTCTCCAAGTGTTACTACTTTTTTCATGGATTTTCCTCCCAATATTTTTTTATTTTTTATTTTTTATTTTTTTAAAGATTCTCTTACTTCTTTTATTCTTTCAACAAAAGCTTTTGCTGTCGCGGTAATTTCTTCGCTTGGTCCTGTAGCAAGTTTTCCACCTGCTCCAACAGCAATTACTCCATTTTTTATCCATTTATCTACATTTTCAAGACTAACTCCACCTGTTGGCATTATATTAGCTTGAGGCAGTGGAGCTTTTACTGCTTTAACAAAATCTGGTCCAAAAGCACTTCCTGGGAACAGTTTCACTATGTCGGCTCCTGCTTCCATTGCTCTCATCATTTCAGTTATTGTCATACATCCTGGCATATAAGGTATTTGATATCTATTACATAACTTTGCTGTTTCTATATCAAATCCTGGTGATACTATATACTCAGCTCCTGCTAAAATTGCAATTCTAGCAGTTTCAGAATCTAGCACAGTTCCTGCTCCAACGATAAGTTCTGACGCTGGTATTTGTTCTTTTAAAGCCTTTATAACTTCTGTCGCACCTGGTACTGTATAAGTTACCTCTATTGCTGGAACGCCTCCTGCAACACAAGCTTTTGATATTCTCATTGCTTCATCTATTGATTCTGCTCTTACAACAGCAACTATTCCTACATCTGCAATTCTTTTAAGAGTTTCATATTTTTTCACTTTTATCTTCCTCCCATAATTTTTGCTGAAAAAGATTCTATTTTTATCCGTATTTACGCACTTAGTTCATAAAAATCTCTCTGCTATTTTATATCGTACATTAGTATATTTGTCAATCATTTTCTTAAATTTCTTTAACTTCTATATCCTAAATCTCTCGAAATTAAATAAGCTGTTTCTTTCACTTTTGTCCCATTTATTTCAATATTTTCTTCTTCATCATAAAGACCAGAAGCACTTATCGCACCAACAATATTTCCTGTTGCATCATAAATCGGGGCTGCTACACAAAGCATCCTCTCCTCCATTTCTCTATTATCTACAGAATATCCTTTTTCTTTCACTTTTTCTAAATCTTTTATATATTCACTAATATTTGTTATTGTAAATTTTGTTAATGGACTCATTTTTGAACTTTTTAAAATTTCTATAACATCATCTTTTGAATAAGTCGACATAATCGCTTTTCCTAAGGCAGTACAATAAACAGGATTTCTAGTTCCAAGTACTGCTGTTGTTATGATTGTACTTTTTGGCTCATATTTATCAATATATATAACCTTACCATCTTTTTCAACACCTAAAAAAACTGTTTTTCCTAATTCTTGGGCAAGCTTTTTTATATGAGGTCTTGATACTTTTATAAAATCTGATTCATATGCATTCCCTATAATAAAACTTTTGATTCCAATAACATATCTTTTCGAATCGAAATGATTAGGCATTATCATGTTTGCTGATAAAAGTGTCTGTAAAATATCAAATGCACTACTTTTAGGTATATCTAGAATTTTTTGAATTTCAACTAACGTAAGCCCTTTTGAAGACTGACTAAGTAGTTCTAAAACCTTTATACTTCTATCTATACTTCTATTTATTTTCATTTTTCCTCCGGATGTACGGAATATATCCGATATTTTTTATTTGTGGATATTTTTATATACTATTTTAATCATTTTGTCAAAATTTTTATAAAAAAAAAGAGTAGTCTTAATTACTCTTTTTTAATCTTTTATTATTTCTAAAGAAGCAATTCCATTTAAATTTAAATCAGCAAAAATATTGTCTTCTCTAGAATTTATTAATTTATAATATGCTGCCTCTGCTATCATCGCTGCATTATCTGTACACAATTTCATTGAGGGATATGAAACCTTTATATTTTCTTTTTGGGCTCTATTTTCCATTTCTTTTCTCAAGAGCGAATTAGCTGCAACTCCTCCAGCAATTATAATTTGTTTTACATTTTTCTCTTTTGCTGCTGCTAAAGTTTTTTTACATAAAATATCAACTACTTTGTCTTGAAAAGAAGCTGCTAGATCCTCATTGGAAAATTTTTCATTTTTCATTTTCATTTTATTTACATAATTTATAACAGATGTCTTAATTCCAGAAAAACTAAAATCATATTTATCAACTTTTGGTTCAGGAATTATTAAGAAGTCTTTATTACCTTTATAGTACATTCTATCTATTACTGGCCCTCCAGGATAACCAATTCCTAAAACTCTTGCAACTTTATCATAGCTTTCTCCAACAGCATCATCTAATGTTCCACCTAGATTTGTAAAATTATGATCCTTATCCATATAGACAATATTTGTATGCCCCCCTGATACTACAAGGGCAATACATGGAAGATCTACATTACTTTCTAAAAAATTTGCATATATATGCGCTTTTATATGATGAACTGGTATAATTGGAATATTTTTTCCATATGCTAACCCCTTAGCAAAAGATATTCCAACCAAAAGAGCTCCTATTAAGCCTGGAGCATACGTTACCGCTATATAATCAACCTCATCTAATGTAATTTTTGCTTCTTCTAAACTTTCAGCCATAATAGTTGCAATATTTTTTATATGTTGCCGTGAAGCAATCTCAGGAACAACGCCTCCAAACTCTTTATGTATTTCAATTTGTGAAGAGATTTTATTAGACAAAATTTCTTTTCCATCTTTTACTATTGCTATTGAAGTTTCGTCACATGAAGTTTCTATTCCCAGTATAATCATACTTTATACTTTAATCCCCCTTTTCTTAAATATTTCTTTTGCATTTTCTAATCTTTCTTTTGATAATGATGGTACACCCTTTAAAGAGTATTCCATACCCATTTCTTCCCATTTATGCTCTCCTAATGTATGATAAGGCAAAAGTTCAATTTTTTCAATATTAGAATATTCAGAAATATAATCTGCTAATTTTGAAAGATGTTCATCATTATCAGTTAACCCTGGTACTATTACATGTCTAATCCATACTTTTATATTTTTTTCGCTTAAATATTTTAAAAATTTCAAAGTAGGATCTAACTCTACTTCTGTAATATATTTATACATATTTTCATCTATAGACTTTATATCTAAAAGTACTAAATCTGTATATTTTAAAACTTCTTTTACTTTATCATTAAAAATATATCCTGATGTATCTAGTGTTGTATGAATTCCATTTTCTTTACATAGTTTAAATAATCCTTCTACATATTCCGGTTGAAGCATTGGCTCTCCACCTGTTATTGTAACCCCACCTGTTTTTATAAAATTTTTGTATTTTAATATTTCTTTATAAGTTTCTGATGATGTTTCCTTAAATTTTGCATCTTTTATTTTCCAAGTATCTGCATTATGACAATATTTACATTTTAAAGGGCATCCCTGCATGAAAACTACATATCTTACTCCAGGTCCATCAACTGTTCCAAAACTTTCGTGTGAATGTATATATCCAATTGTATTCATATTTCTATTATTTCCTCCAATTTTATAAAAAATTAAGGAGACTTGTTCCCAAGTCTCCCCTTATAATAAATTACATATTTCCGTTAATTGTTCTTGAAATAACGTCCATTTGTTGTTCTTTTGTTAATCTTATAAAGTTTACTGCATATCCTGATACTCTGATAGTAAGTTGAGGATATTTTTCTGGATTTGCCATTGCATCTTCTAATAATGTTCTGTCAAATACGTTTACATTAAGGTGTTGTCCACCATTTGGAGTGAAATATCCATCCATTAATGCAGTTAGATTATTAATTCTATCTTCTCTTTCTTTACCTAATGCTGCTGGAGTTATTGCAAATGTGTAAGATAATCCATCTTGTGCATGTTTAAATGGAAGTTTTGCTACTGATGCAAGTGCTGCTACTGCTCCTCTTGTATCTCTTCCATTCATTGGGTTAGCTCCTGGAGAGAATGGAGCTCCTGCTGGTCTTCCACATGGAGTTGTTCCTGTTTTCTTTCCATAAACTACGTTAGAAGTTATTGTTAATATAGATTGAGTAGCTAAGGCATTTCTGTAAGTTCCTTGTCTTCTTACATAGTTCATAAATCTTTCTACTACTTCTACTGCCAATTTATCTGTATTGTCATCATTGTTTCCAAAAGGTACATATTCTCCTTCTCTTTCAAATCCAACTGCTATTCCTCTCTCATCTCTAATAACTTTAACCTTTGCATCTCTAATCGCTGCAAGCGAATCAGCTACAATTGAAAGTCCAGCTATTCCAGAAGCTTGAATTCTTTGTACATCTACATCATGTAATGACATTTCGAAAGCTTCATATGAGTATTTATCATGCATATAGTGAATTACTTTTAATGAGTTTACATACACTTGCGCTAGCCATTTTAACATTTGGTCAAATTTAATCATAACTTCTTTATAATCTAAATATTCAGAAGTAATTGGTTCAAATATTGGTGCAACTTGATCTCCAGATTTTTCATCTCTTCCACCATTTATAGCATAAAGTAATGCTTTTGGTAGATTTGCTCTTGCTCCAAAGAATTGCATTTGTTTTCCAATTTTCATTGGAGATACGCAACAAGCAATTCCATAGTCATCTCCATATACCGGTCTCATTAAATCATCATTTTCATATTGAATAGCTGATGTATCTATTGAAACTTTTGAGCAGAAGTTTTTCCAATTTTCTGGTGATTTTACTGACCATAAAACTGTCATATTTGGTTCAGGAGCTGGTCCTAAATTGTATAAAGTATTTAAATATCTAAATGAGTTTTTAGTTACAAGAGTTCTTCCGTCTGTTCCTTCTCCACCAATTGATTCCGTAACCCAAGTTGGATCTCCTGAGAATAGATCATTATATTCAGGAGTTCTTAAGAATCTTATGATTCTTAATTTGATAATAAATTGATCTATCATCTCTTGTGCTTCTTCTTCAGTAATAAGTCCGGCTTCTAAATCTCTTTGAATATATATATCTAAGAATGTAGAAGTTCTTCCTAAAGACATTGCAGCTCCATCTTGATCTTTAGTAGCTGCTAGATAAGCAAAATATAACCATTGAACTGCTTCTTTTGCTGTTTCTGCAGGTCTTGACACATCAAATCCATAAGATTCACACATTCTTACAAATGCTTTAAGTGAATTTATTTGTTCTGTAACTTCTTCTCTTAATCTTATTACATCTTCTGTCATTGTAGGAACTTCAAGATTTATTAATTGCTCTTTTCTTTCTTCAATTAATCTCTCAACACCATAAAGAGCCACTCTTCTGTAATCTCCTATGATTCTTCCTCTTCCATAAGCATCTGGTAATCCAGTAATTATTCCAGATTTTCTACACGCTTTCATATCCGTTGTATATGCAGAAAATACTCCCTCATTATGAGTTTTTCTATATTTTGTAAAAATCTCTTTAGTCAATGGATCAATTTCATATCCATAAGCTTTTAAAGAGTTCTCAACCATTCTCAATCCACCTTTAGGGAAAATTCCTCTTTTTAAAGGTGCATCTGTTTGAAGCCCAACAATAACTTCCGCATCTTTATCTATATATCCTGGTCCATATGTATCGATTGCTTGAGGGTATTTTGTTTCAGCATCATAAACTCCTCTAGCAAGTTCATCTTTAAACATTTCAGTTAATTTATTCCAAACTTTTTTAGTGTTTTCAGTTGGTCCAGCAAGGAAAGCATCATCTCCTGTATAAGGAGTGTAGTTTTCTTGGATAAAATCTCTAACATCTATTTCTTTTTTCCACTGGTCTCCTTTGAAACCATTCCAGTATTTTTCCATCTTTTAAATCATTCCTCCTAAAACAACAAAATATTTATTTTGTTTATTTAAAATATATGTTTAATGAATTTCTTTAACTATTATTTAACGTTCTGCGATGATTATAACATTAATTTTAAGTGCTGTCAAACATTTTGTAATGATTTTAAATTAGTAAAAAAATATGTATTTTTTGTATTATTTTATTACCCTCCAAATAAAAAAGGTTGAGAAATTTTCTCAACCTTTACTTTTTTCTTCATCGATTACTCTTTTTATATCACTGTATTTAAATCCTTTACGCACTAGTGTTATAATTTTTTTCTGAAAATCTTTATTACCTAATTTTTTCCAATTGTTAAGTATTTCTTCATCTTGATTTTTATTTTTTAAAAATTTTTGTATAATTTGTTTATCAATTCCTTTATAATGAAGTTTTAATTCTATTTTTT
>X1_Eurasian_Beaver__coassemble_256_pt1 | contig 9295 bp, 4 predicted proteins | sample X1_Eurasian_Beaver__metabat2_high_PE_007 | metagenome-assembled genome bin X1_Eurasian_Beaver
GACACTCGACAGCACATCTTATGGCTCAAGCTGTTATAAGACTTTTCCCAAATACTAAAGTTGCAATTGGACCAGCAATTGAAAATGGATTCTACTATGATTTTGATCCAGAAGTTCAATTTACAGAAGAGGATTTAGAAAAAATTGAAGCTGAGATGAAAAAAATTGCTAAAGAAAATATAAAAGTTGAAAGAATTGAAATGAGCAGAGAGGATGCCATTGAGCATTTTAAAAATTTAGGAGAAAACTATAAAGTTGAAATCATCGAAAGTATTCCAGCTGGAGAGATGCTAACTTTCTATAAACAAGGAGATTTCATTGACTTATGTAGAGGACCTCATGTTCCATCAACTTCTTATCTAAAAGCTTTTAAACTTAAATCAGTAGCAGGAGCTTATTGGAGAGGAGACTCTAAAAATAAAATGCTACAAAGAATCTATGGATTTGCTTTTGCAGACGATAAAAGACTTAAAGATTATTTAAAGTTTTTAGAAGAAGCAGAAAGAAGAGACCATAGAAAACTTGGAAAAGAATTAGATCTTTTCTTTACAAGTGACTATGGACCAGGATTCCCATTCTTCTTACCAAAAGGAATGATAATGAGAAATGTTTTGATTGACCTTTGGAGAGCAGAACATGAAAAAGCTGGATATGAGCAAATAGGAACACCAATAATGTTGAATAAAGAACTTTGGGAAACTTCAGGACACTGGTTTAACTATAAAGAAAATATGTATACTTCGCAAATTGATGAATTAGAATTTGCTATAAAACCTATGAACTGTCCAGGAGGAGTTCTAGCTTATAAACATAATCTTCATTCATATAAAGATTTACCAATCAGAATGGGAGAGTTAGGAACTGTACATAGACATGAGTTTTCAGGAGCATTACATGGACTTATGAGAGTTAGATCATTTACTCAAGATGATGCTCATATATTCATGACTCCAGAACAAATTCAAGATGAAATAATAGGAGTAGTACAATTAATTGATAAATTCTATAGAGGACTTTTTGGATTTGAATATTCAATAGAATTATCTACAAAACCTGAAAAAGCAATTGGATCTGATGAGATTTGGGAAAAGGCAGAAGCTGCACTGGAAGGAGCTCTAAAAGCAATTGGAAGAGAGTTTAAAGTAAATCCAGGAGATGGAGCTTTCTATGGTCCTAAATTAGATTTTAAAATTAAAGATGCAATAGGTAGAACATGGCAATGTGGAACTATTCAGCTAGACTTCAATCTTCCAGAAAGATTTGATATAAATTACATCGGTGAGGATGGAGAAAAGCATAGACCTGTTATGATTCATAGAGTTGTGTATGGATCGATTGAAAGATTTATGGGAATCTTAATAGAACACTATGCAGGAGCATTCCCAACTTGGTTAGCACCTACTCAAGTTAAAGTACTTACAATAAATGATGAAGTAGTTCCTTATGCAAAAGATGTTGTAAAGGCATTAAAAGAAAAGGGAATAAGAGCTGAATTGGATGACAGAGGAGAATCTATCGGATATAAGATAAGAGAAGCAAATGGAAAATATAAGATACCAGTTCAACTTATAATTGGAAAAAATGAGGTAGAAAATACTGAAGTAAATATCAGAAGATTTGGTTCAACTGAACAACAATCTATGCCACTACCAGAATTTTTAGAGTTAATGGTGGAAGAAGTAAAACCTAAATTTAAAGAGATATAATTATGGAAAAAGAGGGGATGGAAACGTCTCCTCTCTTTTTGTGTTTGATTGAAAAAAAGAGATAAATATGATAAAATTTTTAGATAGTAATAAATAATTTGGAGGAACAAATGAAGATATATATAGCTCCAATGGCAGGAGTCACAGACTATACATATAGGGGAATATTAGGGGAGTTCCAGCCGGATATGTTGTTTACTGAGATGGTAAGTGTAAATGCACTTGAGATGGAAAATGAGAAAACTTTAAGTCAACTCCTAAGGGTTAGAGAGGGAGATGCAGTTCAACTTTTTGGAAGAGATATAGATAAAATTGTACACAGTGCTAAATATATAGAAAAGCTTGGTGTGAAACAAATAGATTTAAATTCAGGATGTCCCGTAAATAAAGTTGTAAAGAATGGATATGGAGCTGCCTTATTAGAAGACCCAGAACATATCAAAAGAATTCTATTTTCTTTAAGAGAGAGTCTTTCAGAAGAAACAGACATCTCTGTAAAAATAAGAGTGGGATATAAGGGAACGAAAGATCAGGTAAAAATAGCAAAATATGCACAAGAAGCAGGATGTAGCCATATAACTGTGCATGGAAGAACTAGAGAGCAGATGTACACAGGAAAAGCAGATTGGGATCTAATTAGAGAAGTGAAAGAGAATGTAGAGATACCAGTAATTGGAAATGGAGATATTTTCACTGCGGAAGATGCTTTAGAAAGAATAGAAAAATCTGGAGTAGATGGAATTATGCTAGCGAGGGGGATATGTGGAAATCCTTGGCTAATAAAGCAGATAAGAGAATTATTAGAATTTGGGGAAGTGAAGACTCAAGTTACACCAGAGGATAGAATAGAAATGGCAATAAAACATTTAAACTTAGCCAAAACAGATAATCCAGACAGAGAGTTTCAATTTGAAGTGAGAAAGCACTTATGTTGGTACTTAAAAGGTTTAAGAAAAGCTACGCGTTTAAAAGATGCAATAAACCATTTAGAAAGTTATGAGGAGATAATAGATATTTTAAAAAAAGCTAAAGAAGAAATATAGCGAGGAGAGGATTTTTTGCCAAGTAGTACACCTTTAATGAAGCAGTACAAGGAGATAAAAGAGAAGAACAAGGAAAATATTCTATTTTTTAGATTGGGAGATTTTTATGAAATGTTCTTTGAAGATGCTGTTGTGGCATCTAAAGAGTTGGGGTTGACTCTAACAAGTAGAAACAGAGAAAAGGGACAGGATATACCTATGGCTGGCATACCCTATCATTCTGCAGCGGGATATATAGCTAAACTGGTATCTAAAGGATATAGAGTAGCAATCTGTGAACAAGTGGAAGAGGCAAGTGCAAAGGGGATAGCTAAAAGAGAAGTTGTACAGGTAGTAACTCCAGGAACAATAGTGGATACTGAATATTTAGATGAAAAGAGTAATAACTTTTTGATGGGTGTTGTTTTTGGAAAAGAAAGTTTAGGATTTGCCTATGTCGATATTACGACAGGAGAGTTTAAAGCTTCAGAGCTAAAAGGTGAAGAATTACTTTTTAAACTTGTAGGAGAGATAAATAAGATTTCTCCGAAGGAAATAATTTTACCACCTTCTGAATATGAAAAAATAAAGGCTTATCTAGAAACATATCCTCTTTTTAGAGAGATCAACTTGCATGTGACAGAAAAAGTAAAAAAAGCAGAAAGTTTCTTAAAAGAATATTTTGGAGTAATTTCTCTAGAGAGTTTTTCCTTAAAAGATAGAGAACTAGCTAAAGAAGCTTCAGCAATGGTACTACAATATGTATTAGAATTACAAAAAGGAAATGAGTTGCCAATAGCACAAATACAATACCAAAGTTCAGAGGGAATAATGGAGTTAAATCTTATTTCTCAAAGAAATTTGGATCTTTTTTATAATCAAAAAGAGGGAAATAGTTCAGGAACATTGTTAGGAGTTTTAGATAAATGTGGAACTTCTATGGGAAGTAGACTTTTAAAACAGTGTTTAAAGAATCCTCTTCAGGATATAGAAAAAATAAAAGAAAGACAGGAAGATATAGAATTTTTCATAGAAGAAGCGCTTTTAAGAGAAGAGTTAAGAGAACGAATAGCAGATATCTATGATATTGAAAGAATACTTGGAAAGCTTGTAATGGGAAGTGAGAACGGAAAAGACCTATTAGCACTTAAAAACTCTATTAGAAAATCTTTAGAAATTTATAAACTTCTTTCAGGAAATCCAATTTTTGAATTAGATATAGCACAACTCCTGGAAGTATATAATTTGATAGAAAAAACAATTTTGGAAGATGCTCCTTTCTCGGTGAGAGAGGGAGGAATTATAAAGAGGGGATATGATGCCTCTCTAGATGAATTACACGAACTTTCAAAAAGTGGAAAAGACTATATTTTACAGATAGAGAATAGGGAAAGAGAGAGAACAGGAATTAAGACTCTCAAGATAAAATACAATAAAGTTTTTGGTTATTTTATAGAGATAACTAAATCAAATCTAAATTTAGTTCCAGAGGATTATATCAGAAAGCAGACTCTTTCGAATGCGGAAAGATACATAGTAGCCGATTTAAAAGAGTATGAAGAAAAAGTTTTAAATGCTAAAGAAAGAATAGAAAGTTTGGAATATCATCTCTTTAAAGAAATATCGCAACAAGTGAGAATGAAAAGAGAGAAGTTACAGGAGCTAGCAAATAGATTGGCCTATTTAGATGTAATAACGAATCTTTCATACATATCGGTAAAAAATAATTATATAAAGCCAGAGTTACATGATGGATATTCTATTGAAATAATAGGTGGAAGACATCCAATAGTAGAAACTATTATTCCAACTGGAGAATTTGTAAAAAACAATCTAGTCTTAGATGAGAAAAGGAACATGATAATCTTAACAGGGCCAAATATGTCGGGAAAATCTACTTATATGAAACAGGTGGCTCTTATTATAATAATGGCTCAGATGGGATGTTTTGTTCCAGCTGATTATGCAAAAGTTGGAGTAGTGGATAAAATATTTACAAGAATAGGAGCAAGTGATGATCTCCTATCAGGACAATCTACTTTTATGTTGGAGATGAGTGAAGTAGCATGTATCGTAAATAGTGCCACAAAAAACTCTTTCATAATTCTAGATGAAGTGGGAAGAGGAACATCTACTTCGGATGGAATTTCAATAGCAACTGCTATAACTGAATATATTCATGATAGAATAGGAGCAAAAACAATATTTGCAACGCATTATCATGAACTTACTCAGTTGGAAGGGAAATTAGAGAGAGCTGAAAACTTTAGAATAGAAGTAAAAGAAAATGACTCAGAAGTAATTTTCTTAAGAGAAATAGTAAAAGGTGGAGCGGACAAATCTTATGGAATAGAAGTGGCAAGACTTGCTGGGTTACCAAAAGAGATATTAGAGAGATCTAAAGCTATGTTGGGAACGTTAGAAAATAGAAAAGCGCTTATTGAAAGAAGTTTTAAGAGAGAGCAACTCTCTCTTTTTGCTGAAATAGCAGAACCGGAACCGATAGAGGTAAAACCAAGTGAAGCTATAATTCCTGAGGAGGAAAAAATTGCTCTTAGAGTTTTAAAGGAGCTAGATTTAAATGGACTCACCCCTCTAGAAGCTCTGCTCAAATTGAATGAGTTAAAGAGGATGATAAAATAGGAGGACTCTTATGAAAAAAAGATTAGGCTACGGTTTAGCTATTTTAGCTATACTTGTAGTTGGGTATCTGAATTATTTTGGAAATGAGAAAGAGTTGAAATCTGTCCCTAAACAGATAGAAACATTAAATCCAATCTATAAAAAAGATGGATATTTAATACAGGGAAACAAGCAGTTGGATAATCCTGAATCGAATGAGAGTCATTTTGAAAAAGGGATTGCAAAACTCAAGGGGATGGAATTATCAGGAGAGAATATTCTATTAGATGCTGATAAAAATTTAGCTGTAAGAGAAAATGTAGAGGGAAGAAGTGAAAGTGGCTGGAAGCTATTCTCAGATGAACTTAACTATTTGAAAAAAATGGATATGCTGTACACGGAAAAAGGTGTGAGAGCAGTAAGTGAAAAAGGAGTTGAGTTACTGGGAGATATCTTCCGAAGTGATTCTGAAATGCAGAATGTTCAACTTTTAGGGAATATTTCATTAAAGGATGGAGATACTTTAGTACGTGCTAAGAGAGCTGAATATTCTGAGAGTACTAAAATATTAACTCTGACGGAAGATGTAACATTAACTACTTTAGAAGAGGGTAAAATAGTTTTAGCTGATTTAGAAAATGCTAAATATAATTTAGAGACAGGAATGCTTTATTCCACATCTCCATTTTCAATTGATTATAGCGATGCTAAACTTTTTGGTAATAGCTTTTCGTATGATAGAGTAACTCAAGATTTTAAAATAGATAATGAACCTATCATTGAAGCAGGCGGATATAAAATAAAAATTGGAGAAATTTTTCAAAAAGGTGGTTCTGAAATTATTGAATTACTTGGAAAAATTGAAGCATCAAATGGAGAAAATAGTTTTAAAGGAGAGTATGGAACTTATAATACAGAAACTGGAATTTTAACTATAGATAATTTTTCTGAGTGTTCTGATCCGAATAGAATAGTAAATTCAAAGATTGCTATCTATTCTAAAGAGAGTGGGGATATTACTTTAAAAGAGAGTGAACTTTTAGATAAAACTAAAAATGAGAAAGGGACTTTTCCACTTATCACTGGGAACAGAGAAAATGATCTTTTTACTGCTACAGGAGACATAAGATATTCTTCAGGAGATAGGACTTTATATACGGACCTTATGCACTATTATAAGGAAAGTGGAGATTTAGAACTTCCAAATCCATATAAAGTTATAGATGCAAGTGGGACGGAAACTTTTATTGGAAAAAGTGGAAAATATACGGCAATAGATGGACTTTTTAAAACTCCAAACGTAGTAACTTATACTACACCCGAAAGAGTTTTGACTGGAGAGGAACTTGTCTACGATACCAATACAGGTATAGGAGAGATAGTAAGAAATATAAAAATAACTGGTAAAAAAGATGGGGCAATTTTAAGTGCTAGGAAAGCTCTATTACATAGAGAAAAAGATGTTGAGTTAGTGGGAAATTTAAAGCTCGTAGAGGGAGAAAATATTGTTACTTCACAAAAAGGTAGATATGACCTAAAAGATGGAAAGTTTTATATTCCTCAAACTTTTTATTTAACTACTCCAGAGTATAAAGGAATATCTGAAAAAGGGGTTTATTCGCCAGACTCTAAAACTTTTATAATGGATAAGGTTCAACTTACTTCTAAGCAAGGATTGCTTATGACAGGAGATCTTTTCACTCTTTTTTTGGAAGAAGAGAATGGAAGGCTTGTAGCTAAAAGAGTAGAAGGAGATAGCTCTACTCGAACTAAGTTCCAAAATGAAAAGGGAACTACTACTATTCTTTCAGAAAAAGTAGTAGCATATCCTCAGACCCAGATAGTAGAGTTTTTAGATGATGTAAAAATCAAAAGTGTAAATGAAAAAAATGAAACAACTACTGGAACTGGAGAAAAAGGGGTTCTCTATGGTGAAAACAAGCAATTTGAACTTTCTGGAAATCCTAAAGTGGTAAATGAAAAGGCTATCCTAACAGGGGATAAGATTATCTATGATATGAATAGCAATAAAGTTAGAGCTACAGGGAAGGTCCTTATAGAGTACAAAAAGTGAGGAGATAAAAGATGATAAGTATAGTAGCAGAAAATTTGACTAAATCCTACAAAAAGAGAACTGTTGTAGATGGAGTAAGCTTAGAAGTTAAAAAAGGAGAAATAGTTGGACTGTTAGGACCTAATGGAGCAGGGAAGACAACTACTTTCTATATGATAACTGGAATAGTAAAGCCAAATGGAGGGAAAGTATTTTGTAATGAAGTAGATATTACAGAATATCCTATGTACAAGAGAGCTGATATGGGAATTGGATATCTTGCTCAGGAACCATCTGTCTTTAGAAACTTGACTGTGGAAGAGAATATTCTCTCTATTTTGGAGATGAAAAAAATACCAGAGAAGGAAAGAATAGAAAAGTGTGACAAACTTTTAGAGGAGTTTAAACTTACTCACGTGAGACACTCGATGGGATATTCTCTTTCTGGAGGGGAGAGAAGAAGGGTAGAAATCGCTAGAACAATTGCCAATGATCCAGATTTTATTTTATTAGATGAACCTTTTGCCGGTGTTGACCCTATAGCGGTAGAGGATATTCAACAAATTATTAGATATTTAAAAAATAGAGGTCTGGGGATTCTAATCACAGATCACAGTGTCAGAGAAACCTTGAAAATAACAGAAAGAGCGTATATAATGGCAAATGGTAAAGTCCTAATAAGTGGAACACCAGAAGAAATTGCTAAAAATGAAACAGCAAAAAAAGTTTACTTAGGAGAAAACTTTAAATTAGATTAATAATGGAGGATATATAATGCTTACAGGAAATGAAATAAGAGAAAAATTTATTGAATTTTTTGAGAAGAAAAATCACAAGCACTTTGAAAGTGCATCTTTAATACCTGATGACCCAACATTACTTCTAACGGTAGCGGGGATGGTACCATTTAAACCATATTTCTTAGGGCAAAAAGAAGCACCTACACCGAGAGTTACAACTTATCAAAAATGTATTAGAACAAATGATTTAGAAAATGTTGGAAGAACTGCAAGACATCACACTTTCTTTGAAATGCTTGGAAACTTCTCATTTGGTGATTATTTTAGAGAAGAGGCAATTGTTTGGTCTTGGGAATTTGTTACAGAAGTTTTAGGACTGGATAAGGATAAGCTTTGGGTATCGGTTTTTGAAACTGATGATGAAGCAGAAAAAATTTGGATAGAAAAATGTAATTTCCCAAAAGAAAGAATAGTAAGAATGGGAGAATCTGAAAATTGGTGGGCAGCTGGGCCAACAGGTTCTTGTGGACCATGCTCAGAGATCCATGTGGATTTAGGAGTAGAGTATGGAGGAGATGAAAACTCTAAACTTGGAGATGAAGGAACAGATAATAGATTTATAGAAATTTGGAACCTAGTATTTACTGAATGGAATAGAATGGAAGATGGAAGTTTACAGCCTCTGCCTAAGAAAAATATTGATACAGGGGCAGGACTGGAAAGAGTAACTGCAATGGTTCAAGGTAAGCCAAATAACTTTGAAACTGATTTACTTTTCCCAATTTTAGAAGAAGTGGGAAGATTGACAAATACAACTTACAAAGTTGACCCTGAAAAAGATTTCTCACTGAAAGTAATTACAGATCACATTAGAGCTATAACTTTCCTTATCAATGACGGTGTTTTACCATCAAATGAGGGAAGAGGATATATTTTAAGAAGAATTTTAAGAAGAGCTGTTAGACATGGAAGACTTCTTGGAAATGATACATTATTCTTAAATAAATTAGTAGATAAAGTTATAGAAATCATGGCGGGAGCATACCCTGATCTAATTGAAAAACAAGAATATATCAAAAAAATTGTAAAATTAGAAGAAGAAAAATTCTCTCACACACTGGGACAAGGAATGAACCTAGTAATGCATGAGAT
>X1_Eurasian_Beaver__coassemble_299_pt1 | contig 8695 bp, 13 predicted proteins | sample X1_Eurasian_Beaver__metabat2_high_PE_007 | metagenome-assembled genome bin X1_Eurasian_Beaver
AGTTTAGAGTTAATTCTTTTTTTTTTTTTTTTGAAATAAAACAATCTGAAAGTGGAGATTATTTTGGTTCAACAATTTTAAATATTACTATAAAATAAAAAACCCACCTTTAGGTGGGTTTTTTATTATTTTTCCAGAGCAGCTTTAACTGCATTTTTTATTCCTTCAGATGTATAAGTAGCTCCTGCAACATCTTCAACATCTGCAGTTTGTTTTTCTATAATTTCTTTTGTTATTTGTTCAACTGCTGGTCTAGCTATTCTTGGAGTATCTTTATGTTCAACATCAATTTTAGTTATTTTATCTCCGTCCATAGTAACTTTTACAGTTATTTTATCTTTGTATCCTTCTGCTTCTCCCTCTTTTACAACTTCCGCTGTGAATACTGATGTTGCTAAAACAAGCGTTCCTATTAAAAGCATTAATTTCTTCATAAATTTCTCCTCCGATTTTTGTAATTCTCCTTATTATGTACACATAATATTGATAAAAGTCAAGATTAAAGTTTTATTATATAAAATTTTTTTCCTTTTACTGTAAATAATTCTGGAGTTTTAAATCTTGCTTTTGAAAATTTGGTATGAGTATATCTTTTAGCCACTTTATCTGGATAATCTATCCCTTTTCTTGCTGCCATAACTGTAGCTGTTCTCAGAATTTCCTCTTGTTCATCAGAAACAAGATAATCATCTCCTCCACAAGTAAAAAGTATTCCTCTATATAGAGGATCTTCTTTTATCATTTTAAAATTAAAATTTTTCCCCGTCTTTGCAACAATATATTGCCCTAGAGCTGCTACTCTGTCGCTATTATTTCCCCTCTGCATCAATCATTCCTCATTTCTTTTTTGATTTTGACTTCTTACTATTTTTCCCATAATTTTTTTTGTACTCTTTTACAATTTCAGGTTTTTTTGCAACAGAGAAACCGAATTTACCTATTGCTTCTTTTTTCATAGGATAGTATTCTCCATGGCAATAATTTATAAGATTAGCCCATTCAAAATGAATTTTTCCATTTTCATCCAAAAGGGATTTATCCACATGAGATCCAACTACTTCAGCTAGCATTAAATCATGGGTTCCCAGTGGAATTATTTGTGTTACCTTACACTCTATGCTGATTGGACACTCTTTAATATATGGTACATTTACATCTTTCCCCTCTACCATTGTAAATCCCATCTCTTTTATTTTGTCTACTTGCCTTCCTGAACGGACTCCGCAGAAATCCGTTTCTCTGACCATTCTTCTATGTGGTAAATTTACTGTAAACTCCATTGTTTCTTTTATATATTCATAAGATAATCTTTCAGGTCTAACAGAAATTGATAGCATCGGTGGTTTCGTACATATAGTTCCAGTCCATGCTACTGTAAAAACGTTATCCTTTCCCTCTTTATTTCTACATGTTATCAGTACAACTGGGACTGGATTTAAAACCACACTCCCTTTAAAATCAACTTTGTTCATCATTCGCTCCTTAAATCAAAAACCTAGCTCCTTCATAAGTGCTCTCTTTAAAATTGAAGAAAAATTAAGGTCATTTTTTAATGCTTCATCATTTAACCATTTTGGTATTGTTAGAGTTTTTTTAATTGCTCTATTATCTAATTTTTTTCCAGCTAAAATACTGGCAGGAACCATTATAAATTGCTCATTATCTTCAAGTTTCATCTCTTTTAGTGAAGTAGCTTTTGGAAAGTTTTTTCCTTTTGCATCCAAATCATAAAGATATTCTTCTAAAGTTTTTTTTGCAATTTTTAAAGCTTCTTCCATATCTTTTCCTTCTTTTGCTTCAATCTTCAGATCTGGAAACTGAATTTTTATATTTTCCTCCTCAAAGCTAAAAACAGCTGGATATATATATAGTTCTTTCATTTTCCATTCCTCCAATACATAATTATTTTTTCTTTTATTGTAACACGTATTTTTGTACGTGTCAATAATTTTATGTATTAATTTTGAATATCTTGCTTTATTATCTCTCTTACTTCACCAGGTATCATATCTCCTAATTCTAAATTTCCAAATTTTATTCTTTTTAAATAAATAACTTTATTTTTAACTGCCTTCAGCATCTTTTTGACTTGGTGATATTTTCCTTCAGTAATAGTCAGATAAATTTTTTTACTTTCTATTTTTTCCACTTCTGCTGGAAGACATTTATAACTGTCTATTATGACACCTTCTCTAAGTCTATCTAAATCTTCCTCTGTTATTTCCCTATCCAGTTCAGCATAGTATGTCTTTTTAAATTTTTTATCAGGATGTGTCATCTCATAACATAAATCTCCATCATTAGTAAAAAGTAACATCCCCTCAGTATCTTTATCCAATCTACCAACTGGAAATAGTGCTTTTTTTTCTACCCACTCAGGGAGTAAGTCGGCTACTGTTGCTTTTCTCTCATCTTTCATGGCTGTTATATATCCCGCAACTTTGTACATGATGTAATATCTCATCTCTTTATACTGCAACGTTTTCCCATCCAAAGTTATTAAATCGCTCTCTGGAAACACATCTATTCGCTCATCTAAAACTGTAACTCCATTTACACTAACTCTTCCGTCAGCTACTGCTATTTTTATTTCTTTTCTTGTTCCTGCTCCACACTCAACAAGATATTTTTCTAATCTTCGCATTCTTACCTCTCAAATAGATTTATCCCCATATTATACCACAAAAAAAAATCTCTTTCCAAATAGGAAAGAGATCTTCTTTTTTATCTGATATCTAAATTATTTTTTTGGTTCAGCAGGTGGCGCATATTTAAAGTTTAAGAATCCAAGTGCTGTTAGACAATATCCAAATTGTTGAGTAATATTTATATAGTTATGGAAAAATTGGAATTCACTATATTGTTCAATTCCTCTGATTGTTAATTCATGAGTTAATGATTTTTTAAGCCACATCTCAGCATGTGCTTTAGCAATTTCATCATCTATATAAGTGTCAAAATATTCAACATATTCTGCTGCCCATCCTCCGATAAGCTCTCCATTTGCATCTTTACCCCAAACTATTCCTATACCAGTTGCAATAGCTTTGTGGTCGTTTCTGTTAGCTCCATTTCCAGCCATAATAACTTCAAGAACCGCTCCATGTGTGAAACTATCCACCACTTGATCTACTGGAACCAAATTTCCATAAAGTTCTTTTGGAAGAACTGAAGTGTACGGTATTACATTAAAATCTTGAATTTTTGCTTGTAGTAAAGCTGAATCATAACAGAATGTTTCAAATGGTTGAGGAGGGATTCCATCGTCAGATTGTCCTGCTCCTCCTGTATAAAATCCAAATACTGGGTAACGAGTTCCTAAAATCATATCAAAAACCTCCCTTAAATATCTCATTGCTGATACTAATCTTATCTGCTTCTATCAAGATATTCTCTAATTTTTGATATATCCTTTTTATTAAATCTTATTTTTTGAAAAATACTCTGCCCATTCTTTTTCTTTGAAACCTATTAAAACATTGTCTTCTGTTACTAAAAGTGGTCTTTTTACTAACATTCCATTACTTGCTAAAATATTTAAAAGCTCTTCTTCAGTTCCAGTTGCCACCTTATCTTTTAAGTTCATCTCTCTATATAATATCCCACTTGTATTAAAGAATTTTTTAATTGGTTGTCCACTTAATTCCATAAATTTTTTTATCTCTTCGGCAGTAGGATTATTCTCTACAATCTGTCTATCTTCAAACATTATTCCATTCTCTTTAAGCCATTTTTCAGCATTTTTACAAGTACTACATTTTTTATAATTAATGAATTGAATCATCTATCTTGCTCTCCTTTTTTTGAAATTCTTTATATCTTTTGATTGCTTCAGCACCTTTTTTTAATACCAAACTTACTATTGCAGCATCATCCATTTGTCCAAGTACTGGTATAAAATCTGGAATGGCATCTAATGGAGAAAGTACATATACTATTGCTCCTATAAATACTGCCAATTCTGAGTTGCTTAATTTAAATTTACCACTATAAGTATCTCTTACCATATTGATAATCATCTTAAATTCTGACGCAATTTCACCTAAGAATCCAGATTTTTTTTCAGCTTTATCTAATTTTTTAGAACTTATCTGCTCCGATTTAAATTTTTCATAGAGTTCTATGGATTTTTCATAAGTCTTATTATCCATTCTACTTTCACCCTTTTTTATTCTAATCATAAAATAAAATTATTTCTATTTTTTATATAAAAAAAGACCCAATATCACAACAAATGATTAGAGTCCTTTAAAATTCAAAAAGAAATATTTAATGGTGGAGATGACGGGAATCGAACCCGTGTCCGAAATTAACGAAATCATAAACTTCTACAAGTTTAGTTTGCTATTTGATTTCATTTTAACCACTCCCGCAAACAGGGCTGATTAAAACTATCCTCTAAAATGTCCCCAAAAGTTTAGAGAAATCACTTCGGGTAATCTGTAATTAGGTAACACTCAAGCTGAACTCTCCTACAGAAGAGAAAGTTCAAGAGTGAGCTGACATTATGCAGCTAAAGCGTAGTTATTGTTTCCATCTAAACGATGAGTTGATCTCTCACAGCGATCACCCTGACCTGCTATCTATAACCTGATAACCCCGTCGAAACCTTTACATCCCCTTATTTATTTTTTCAATTAATTATACCATAAGTAAAAATGAAATTCAATCCTGAAGTATTTAATAAATTTTAAAAAGGTGTCTTAAAGACACCTTTTCTTATTTAAGTTTGAAATTTCTTTCTAAATCTCTTTGTTGATCTTTTTTAGCAATACTTTCTCTTTTATCATAGTTTTTCTTACCTTTTGCTAAGGCAATTTCTACCTTTACATATCCATTTTTTAAATAAACTGAAAGTGGTACTATTGTATAACCTTTTTGACTAACTTTTTCATGTAATTTTTTTATCTCTTTTTTATGTAAAAGAAGTCTTCTTACTCTTTTCTCTTCAGGATTGTATACGCTCCCATACTGCCACGGAACAATTGACATTCCCATTATAAATATTTCGCCATTGATTATTCTTATAAAGGATTCTTTTATACTAACTTTTCCAGCTTTAGCAGATTTTACCTCACTACCCTTAAGTTCGATTCCAGCTTCAAATCTATCCTCTATAAAATAATCAAAAAATGCCTTTTTATTGTTGGCTAACACCATCTTCTTTTTCCTCCCCATTCTTTTCCAAAGTGAGATCTGGCACCATTTCAATTTCTAATGTATCTAAGTCTGCTCTTGCAATAGTTACTTTCATCTTATCCCCTAATTGGAAAACTCTTCCAGTATCTAAATCTCTCATTTGATAAGTTTTATCATTGAACTCGTAGAAGTTTTTCTCACTAACTACATCCCAGAATCCTTCAACATACTCATCAGTTTCAAAGAAGACTTTTTTTGGACTAAATCCTACAATGGTCGCATTAAACTCTTCTCCCACTTTATCTCTCATATAATCAACTACTTTTATTTTAACACTTTCATCCTCTACTTTCATAGCTTTTCTTTCAGTCATAGAGATGTGTGCCGTATCTTCCGTCAACTTTCTAGCCATTTTTCCGATTGTTTTTTTATCAGGATATCCTTTTAAAGATGAGGCTAATACTCTATGAACCAGTAGATCAGAATATCTTCTAATTGGAGAAGTAAAGTGAGTATAGTACGTCGATGCCAATCCAAAATGCCCAACATTTTCTGGACTATATCTAGCTTGTTGTAGAGAAGTTAATATCATTTTATGAACTATTAAATTTACACCTTTCTCTTTTGAATCTTCTATTATACTCTGAAATTTTTTCGGATGAATATCTTCAAACGAATGAATTCTATACCCAAATCTACTCAATGTTTCATTAAGATTTTTTATTTTTTCAGGATCAGGAGTTTCATGAATTCTATATACTGATGGTATATCTAACCAGAATAATTTTTCAGCTACTGCCTCATTTGCCGCAATCATAAAATCTTCTATTATTCTTTCAGCCTCTCCTCTTTCTCTATTTTTTAATCCCAATACCTTTCCATCTTCATCTAAAATTACTTTTATTTCAGGAAGATCAAAGTCTATACTTCCTCTTTTGTGTTTCACTTCTCTTAAAATTTTAGAAAGTTCATGCATCTCTCCAAGCATATCTTTTATATCTATATACTCCTGTACCATTTCTTCGTCGCCATCTAAAATTCTATTTACATTTGTATAAGTCATTCTATGGACACTGTTCATAACTGCCTTGTAAGTTTCCACATCTTTAACTTTTCCTTGTGGAGTTATAACCATTTCACATACAAATACTAATTTATCTTCATGTGGATTTAAAGAACATATTCCATTTGAAATTACTTTAGGAAACATTGGTAAAACTCTATCTACTAAATATACAGAGTTTCCTCTCTTTAATGCCTCTTTGTCTAATTCTGAATCAGGCTTTATATAGTGTGAAACATCAGCAATGGCAACAATTAACTTGTAATTTCCATCTTTTAATTTTTCAACATATACAGCATCATCTAAATCTTTTGCATCTTCTCCATCTATAGTTATAATTGGAAGATGTCTTAAGTCTTTCCTTCTTTTTATCTCTTCGCTGTGTACTGTCGTTGGAATTTGGTCAGCTTCTCTTAATACATATGGTGGAAATTCTTCTGAAAGTCCCTCTCTTTTTATTAAAGCTTTTATCATATTATTTGTGTCGTTTGGATCTCCAAGAATTTCATTAATTTCACCCTCTGGTTTTTTTTCATCACTTCCCCAAAATGTAACTTTAACTAAAACAAGCTGTCCATCTTTTGCTCCATTAAAATATCTCGCTGGTACATAGATATCTTTTCCGAAGCTATGAATAGGTCTTACAAATCCAAATCTTTCTTTTTTCTCAAAAATTCCAGCTATTATATCTTTTGACCTTTTTATAACTTCAAAAACTTCCCCTTCTTTTTCTTATCTCCGCCACCTTTAGTAATTTTTACTAAAACAGTATCTCCATCTAGAGCAGATCCAAATCCTGATCTTGGTATAAATATTCCTTCAGTTGGAGTATCTACAAAGGCAAATCTATCTTTTATGGACGTAAAAACTCCTTTAACAAATCCAAAATTTTCAGGAATATTATATTTTCCCTTATTATTTTTCATAAGTTCACCTTGACGAACCCAATCTTCTAAAATTTCTCTATTATTTTTTTTATGCTTTTGAGACCACTCTAATTCTTTAGTAATATTCTCTAAACTCATTGATTTATTATTTTCTCTCAAATAATTTTTTATTTTTGTTAAATCTCTATTTAAATCTATCATTTTTTCCTCCTCATTTCTAAAATATTATTTCTCATATCTACAGTATTTAAATGAATTCTTATTTCTTTTTTTAACAGATACTCTAACTTTTGTTGTAACTCCATTAAAATTGCTTCATCCAAATTTTTTAATGCAATATCTCTTAGCTCTTCCACTCCAGGATAATCTCTTCCCTCTTCCACTGCGTCAGCCATATATATTATTTTACCCAAAATTGAGAGTTCTCTTTTTCCAACTGTATGATATTTTATTGCCTCTAAAATATCTTTATCCTCTATGCCAAACTCTTCTTTTGCCAATATTGCTCCAGCAAAACCATGTAAAATTTCATTCATATCTAAATAATTTTCAACTTCTTTTCCATAATGTTTTTTGCATATTTTTTGGAGGTTTTCTAATTTTTCCTCTTTAGCATAGTCGTGTAAAAGTGCCGCTATTCGCAATCGTTTTTCATCAATTCCATATTGTTTTCCAATTTTTACTGCCATCTCTTCTGTTCTTAGGACATGTTTATACCTTTTTTCAGAGAGTTTTTTCTTAATCTTGTTCCTAATTTTTTCTAACATATTTTCCTCCTAAAAACAAGTGGGACAGAGTTTCATCTCTGCCCCCAAAATTTAAAGATTTGTATTTCTTTCATAGAACTTAGATAAGACTGAATATTTTCCTTTATCTATTTCTTGTCCATTGATAATTATCTTTACTCTTTTTATACTTTTTACAGAGGTTATACTATTTACAATTGAATAGATAAGATATAGTTCCTCTTCAGGTGTTTTACTCATCTCTAAAAACTCTTGGCTAAGATCTAAATATAAATCGCTTCCATTCATATACATTCCCAAAACTTTTATTTTACTTTCTTCTCCTAAAGTTTTGGAGAGCACTTCTCTTATTTCTTTCTCTTCTGGCTGAGCTGTATTTATTTCAACTTCTTCTGTAACTAAACTCAAAGGATCATTATTCATCTTATAGATAACTATCTTTTCTAAATGTTCCTCTTTGATCTCTTTCTTTTCTCTTATAAATACATTTTGAACTTTTCCATCTAGCTGTCGGTTCCCATTATAAATAAAGATTAAAGCTCCTGCTATTGCCCAAAGAATTACTGTTATTATCAATCCTTTACTTTTCAAGATACTCCTCCCTTATTTTTTTTGCTATCTCTTTAGCAATAATTTTTTGATTAGCTGGTTTAGTAATTTTAGCTATATCATTTTTATTATTGATAAATCCAACCTCGACAAGTAGAGCAGGTCCATTGAATCCACGTAAAACTGCAAAATTAGCTCCATGAATACCTCTATTTCTCATTTTTAGTACTTGAGCTAATTTATTGTTTAAAGGTTTTGCCATAGAAATAGACTTTTCCATATTTTTTTGATAAGCTAGCTCTCCCGCAATT
>X1_Eurasian_Beaver__coassemble_305_pt1 | contig 8648 bp, 7 predicted proteins | sample X1_Eurasian_Beaver__metabat2_high_PE_007 | metagenome-assembled genome bin X1_Eurasian_Beaver
ACTACTCTACTATCATTTTCAAAATATTTTTTTAAAGCTTCAACCTTATCTAATCTTTCCCATGGAAGGTCAATATCAGTTCTTCCAATATGTCCAAAAGCAGCTAGATCTTGATATTTGAAGTTTCCACTTCTAAGTTCAAGTGCTCTTTCAATTCCTCTTGGAGTAAGGTCAAATATTTCATTTACTGCATGAGCAAGTTCTTTTTCACTTACTTTTCCAGTTCCGAAAGTATCAACCTTTACTGAAGTTGGTGCAGCAACTCCGATAGCATAAGAAAGTTGGATTTCACATTTGTCAGCAAGACCAGCAGCAACGATATTTTTAGCAACCCATCTTGCAGCATAAGCAGCAGATCTGTCAACTTTAGATGGATCTTTTCCAGAGAAAGCTCCTCCACCATGTCTGAAGAATCCTCCATAAGTGTCAACATTTATTTTTCTTCCAGTAAGTCCAGTATCTCCGTGTGGTCCTCCGATTTCAAATCTTCCAGTTGGGTTGATATGGAAAGTTCTTACATCATCCATGCTTAGGTTATATTTTTCAAGAACAGGTCTTATAACAAGTTCTTTTACATCTCTGTGTATTTCAGCTTGAGTTACATCAGGATTATGTTGTACAGAAACTACAACAGTATCAACGTGATCAACTTTTCCATTTTCATCGTATGTAAGAGTAACTTGAGATTTAGCATCAGGCCTAGCCCAAGATAGAGTTTTATTTCTAGTAAGTTGAGTAAGTTTTATAATAATTTCTCTCGCTAGAACAAGTGCTAGAGGCATAAGCTCAGGAGTTTCATTTACTGCTCCTCCGAACATGATACCTTGGTCTCCAGCTCCACCAATATCTACACCCATTGCGATATCAGGAGATTGAGAGTGAATAGCATTGAAAACTCCACAATCAGAGTCAAATCCCATTCCTTGTTTATATCCGATTTCATCTATTTTATTTCTTACAATTTTTTGGATATCTACATAAGTATTTGTAGTAATTTCTCCACCAACTACAACTTGACCAGTAGTACAGAATACTTCGCAAGCTACTCTTGAATTAGGGTCGTCAGCAATACAAGCATCTAATACTGCGTCAGAAATTTGGTCTGCTACTTTATCAGGATGTCCTGGTGATACACATTCAGATGTGAAATAAGTTAAGTTTTTCATTGATTAAAATCCTCCTAGAATAAAAAATTAAAATAAAAAAACCTCGTCAGTAAGACGAGGTTTGAGTTTTCTCTGTTGAGTCTTTCTCTCTCATCTTTCTGGAATTAGCACCACACTCGAGTAGTAGGTTGCTGAGATTTCATAGGGCCAGTCCCTCAATCTCTCTGGATGATTTATTTTGCCTTACTAAGTATATCTTTTTTGATATAAAAAGTCAACAGCTATTTTTTTATTTTTTTAACTTCATCTATAATTCTTCCATCTCTATATTGAACAAGAGCGATAGTTTTGTCATCGAATTCGATTGGTTTTTCAGGACCAGTCATTTCAACAGCAATTTCTCTAAGCTCATCAATAGTTTTGATTGGAAGAGATGAATCCTTAAATATTTCTAGTAAATCTTTTCTAAGTGGATTAATTGCAATTCCACGTTCAGTTACAAGAACGTCAACAGTTTCTCCTGGTGTTGTAATTGTAGTTACTTTATCTTTTACAACTGAAATTCTTGAGTTTACTAATTGAGAAACAATTATACATAGTTTTGAACCAGCAGCAGTATCACTATGTCCTCCAGAACCTCCCATAATAACTCCAGTTGAACCTGTAGTTACATTTACATTGAAGTCTGTATCTATTTCAGTTGCCCCTAAGATAACGATATCTAATTTATCAACAACAGCTCCTTTTCCAGAACCACTTCCATACATAGCAGCAGACATAGGAATATGAGCAGGATTTTCTTTTAGAGATTTAACTGCATCAAGATCAAAACATTGAACATCAAATAGAGCTTTGAAAAGACCTTCCTTGTACATATCTACAATGTATCCAGTTATTCCACCTGAAGCGAAGCTTCCAGTGATATTTTTTTCTTTCATTAAATCTTTTACTTCTTTTGCAACAGCAAGAGAGATTCCTCCAGCACCTGTTTGGAAACTCATTCCATCTTTTAAATATCCAGATTCTTCAATAAATTTTGCTGTTAAATCTGCAATTTTAAGTCCGATTGGATTTTTTGTAATTTGAGTAGTTCCAGATACGATTCCTTTTGGATCTCCAATTGCATCAACAACTAAAACATAGTCAACTTTTGTTTGATCAATTTCAATAGTTGTATTTGGATATGGAACTAAATTGTCAGTGATAGCAACAACAATATCAGCATAATCTGCATCAGTATGAGCATATCCTAGTGCTCCACAAGCTGATTTTCCATCCACACCATTTATATTTCCGTAATCATCTGAAGTTGGTGCTGCCATGAAGGCAATATCTATATTTAGTTCCCCAGTTTCGAAGATTCTAGCACGTCCTCCATGGGTATGCATTACAGCGGGATTTTTTAATTTTCCTTCTGAAATTGCTTCAGCAACTGGTCCAGAAATGTATGCTGCATATATACCAGTTACAACACCTTTTTCCATTAGCTCAACTAGTGGTTTATGGCAAGGGAAAATAGAACTTGCTGCAATAGTGATATCTTTATATCCTCTTTTAGCAATTTCATCCATAATCATATTTAAGATGTAATCTCCATTTCTTAGATGGTGGTGGAACGATAGAACCATTCCATCTTTTAATGGAAGAGTGTCTAAAAGAGCACCTAAGTCATGATGTAGTTTATTTTTCATATGAAACACCTGCCATTTCAAGAGTTTGAATAGCTCTTAGAATGATAGGAAGATCGACCATCTTACCATCTAGTGAGAATACTCCAAGACCATTCTTTTCAGCTTCATCTTTAGCAGCAAGAACTCTTTCTGCATATCTAATTTCAGCTTCAGTTGGGTTAAATAATTTTTGTATAGTATTTATTTGTCTTGGATTGATTGCTAATTTTCCGCTAAATCCAAGTTTTTTAGCCTTCATTGTATCAGCAGCAAGTCCAGCTTCATCATTTGTATCAGTAAATGGAGTATCAATAGCTGCAACTTTCATAGCTTTACAAGCATTTACAATTTTTACTCTAGCATAGAAAAGTTCTTCAGAATCTGGAGTTCTTTTAACTGCAAGGTCAGCAGCTAAATCTTCTCCTCCAAGGATTACAGATTCACATCTTTTAGATGCTTTTATAGTATCATATACTGTTTCAACTCCATAAGTAGTTTCAACAAGTGCATGAATTTTTATTGAACCAGGTTCAATTCCTTCCTCTTTTTCAATCTGTTCAAGCTTCTCATCTAATAGTCTCATATCTTCAGGAGTAGCTTTTGGAAGAAGAATTGCTGATGGTTTTAATCTTGCAACAGTATCAATATCATCTAGAGCATATGGAGTAGAGAAAGGGTTTATTCTTATAACTACTTCACTGTCACCGTAATCATTTGTAAGAAGAGCTTCTCTTACTAAAGCTCTAGCAGCATCCTTTTCAGTTAGAGCCACTGCATCTTCCAAATCGAAAATTACTGAATCTGCTCCGAAGACATCGGCTGTCTGAAGCATCCCTGGATTGTTTCCAGGAATAAATAACATAGTTCTTCTAAATTTCATAGAGCATTCACCTATAATCCTCTCTTAATTGCTGTTTCGACTCTAGCTCTTATTGTATAATCCAAAGCACCTTTATCCTGAGCCTTAATGTAGATGGAGGAGATTCCCATCTCCTCCAACTTATCAATTATTACTTTTTTTATTTGATCGCCGAACTGTTGTCCTACGATGCTTTCAAGCTCTACTTCAATCCCATTTTCAGATGGAACTGCTAGGATAAAGATGTCATTTGACTCTAAAGTACCGCATTTGGAACTTTTATTAATTGTCATAATGACCACCTTTTCTTTCTAAATAGTATTTTTGCTTATTTTTTTCTGTTTACTAAAGCCATAACTCTGTTCATTTCGTTGTTAACGATCATGTATCCTTCGTCCACACCCATTCCTGGTTTAGCAAGAACTTGAAGTGCTCCACAAGCCATAGCGATGTTTGTAGTTACTTCTGCAGATCTGTTAGTTTCGTTACAAGTTCCTCCAGAGTAAGAACCGATTCCTACTTTGTTACAGTAGATGATAGCGTCAGCTATATTGTTGATTCCTCCAAGGTCAGGAGTTTTTATTTGAACTACGTGTCCAGCTTTGTTGTCAGCGAATAATTTGATATCTTCTAAAGTATTACACCATTCGTCAGCAACTAGCTCAACGTTGATTCCTCTTGTATCTACTTCTTTAGTAAGAGCAGCAAGAGCAGCGATTTGTTTATCTCTATCATTAACGTCCATAGGTCCTTCAATTCTTAGTTTGAAAGGTTTAGCTGCCTCTTCAAGAGATTTTAGGTAGTCAGCCATTTTAGTAGTGTCGCATCCGAAAGCATCTCCAATAGTTCCATAAACGTCGATGTGAAGAATTGGATTGTAGTCTTCAGAACTTCTTAGAGAAAGGATTCTATCTCTTAGCCATGCTACGTAAGAAAGAAGTTTTTCTCCTTGTTTTCCAAGTTTTTCTTCAACACTGTTTATAAGAGCATGAGGAAGAACGTCAGCTGTTTTTATGATCATTTTATCAGCATTTTCATATCTGTTATCTCCAGATTGAGTGAAGATAGGTCTTTTAGTTATTTCAAGACCAGTATTATACTCATCTTTTATAACTTCAGCCATAGTTACTTTTCTTGATTTAGCAACTGCATCTAGAAGAGCTTGAGTAACTCCATATCTGATAGCAGTGTGAAGTCTTTTTCCATCTATAGTCATTGAGTCAAATTCTTCAGCAAGAGCTTTGAAACTATCAAGGTCTCTTCCGATTAATTTTGGAGCGATATCCTTTTCAATTACAGGAATGAAATCTTTAGCTAGGAATAGTGGATCTCTTCCTCCCGCACCAGAGTATTGAACAGCAGCACAGTCACCATATGCAACTTGTCCATCTTCAAGTACTAACATAACAGAGATTGATTCTCCAGCTTGTCTTATAGAAGTGAATCCAGGTGTAACTGGTTCTCCAACGTAAGCAAATCCATCATGTCCAGCTCCATTTTTTATAGCTCTTTGGTCATCAAAGTAGAAACCAGTTTTTCCTTCAGAACAAATAACATCAATTATTTTCATTGTAGATATCCTCCCTAAAATTTTTGTTTTATATGTTTGATAGAAACTTTTAAACTATTTTCCTTCAGGTCTTCCGATTAGAGAACCTTTTCCAACAGCGAATATATCGTCTACTGTCATTTGGAATCCAACTTCTCTTCCTTCATATTTAGCTCTTTCTTCAAGTTTAGCTCTGTTGAAGTCGATTATATCTTGAGGGAATGGAACATTTCCAACATTTAGGTATCTGATCATTCCTGTGATGTCTCTAGCAGGCATCATTTTACCAGCATTGTAGATTGATGGAGCGAATGGAATATCAAGAACTCCTTGTTCGAATGCTTTAACAGTTCCAACTGCTAAGTCTCCGTTTCCTAATTCTTTAACTTTATCTAAGATACATTTAGTTTCTTTTTTGATTAGATCCATTTCTTGTCTAAGAGCGTCAGATTCAGGTAATCTTTGTCCTCTAAGTAGGTTAAGAACCATTTTAGTAGCTTTGATACCCATAGCGTTAGCTTCTTTTGTAGGAACTCCGATAGCTTCATGAGGAGTTTTAACGATAACTTTAGTTGCTCCAGCAAGTGCAGCAGCAGAAGCTCCATTAGAGATAACTCCGAAAGCTTTCGCTTCATCTTCAGGGAATCCTCCCATCCATTGGTGGAATACAGTTGTGATATCCATATTGTCATATCCGTATTCTTTGCAATACTCTTCAGCTTGTTCAACCATTGCTCTAACAGCAGCAACGTCTTGAACTAAGTTTCCACATTGTCCATATCCCAGAGTAATGTTTCTAACTCCTTGTTCAGCTGCAAGTAGGCATTCTATAATTTGAACTGCGTTTGACATTGAAGGTGGTACAAGAGTTCCTGTTAATGGTCCGAATGGTTCTCTGTTGATAGAAACACCTTGTTCTTCATACCATCCAACTAGTCTATCGCAATATTGCCAGTCTTTGATTGTTTTTTCAAGAGAAACTGATTTAGCGTAAGGAATGTTATAAGAAATTCCTCCACCTTCGTTTGAAGTAAATCCAGCTGCGATCATTATTTCAGCAAGAAGTCTAGCATCTGGAGTTCCGTGTCTTAATTGAAGAGGTAGGTTAGTAGCTTCAACAACTTCTCTACATCCTTTAACCCCGTGGTTTACACCTGGGAATCCATTAAGAAGAGATCTTCCAGCTTTTTTAGATTCTTCTATACCTTTTTCACAGTTTTCATATTTGTTTTGTCTTGTATAAGAGTCGATAGTAGAAGGTAAAAGATCTGCTCCTCCTTCTTTATCTAAGAAGTTAAGTAATTCGATATGTTGATCGATTAGAGCAACTCCAGCTCTAGGTTGTGCAAGAGTGATTCCTTTTGCTTTTGCATCTAGTAATTTTTTACCAAAGTTTTTAGAATCTGGAAGAGATTTGTGATATTTAACTGCCTCTTCAAGATCAACTTCAGCTCCAGTTGGCCATTGCTTTAATACTTCTTCTCTGACTTTGAAGAACTCTTCGTCAGTCCATTTTCTAAATTTAAGTTCCATCTATTTTAATCCTCCTTAATAAACTACACTTCAATAAGATATTTTTTCATAATTCTAACTGCTTTATCAGGATATTCTTGAGCAAGCAGTCCCATTGCTGATAAGATGTAAGATTTATCTACTAAGAACTTAGGGTTTTGAGGTTTTAAGTGGATAGGTTCATTTATGTTGAAGTTACCCGCTTTTAAAATCTCGCCTGGATGTTCACTGTGTATGATAACTCCTCCAGTTCCAATCACGTATGGAGTTTCCAACAGATCTTTTCCTATTTGGTCATACATTGTTCCAAATGGAGTGTAGATACATTCCAAAACACCGCAGTGTCTTGACATGGAAATTTCTGTTGCAGTTTTTGCAAGAGCTTCTTCGAAGATGTTTTCTTCTTCAGTTGCAGGAACCATACGAATATTTTCATGTCTATAATTGCAAAGTTCTTTTACGTCCCATTCTTTTTCAGTATCACCTAAATACTCTCTAATTTTTTTGGTTCCAGCTGCCTCTAGTAAGGAAAGAGCAGAATATCTCATTCCCATGTCTCCTTCAACTGTACGTTTTGCAAAAGGGTCTTCAAGTCCTTTTATTAGTACACCCGCTTTTGTAGGTTCCCCTTTAGCGATTGAGTGGACGTCAGTGGTTGCTCCACCTATATCGATTACAATTAAATCACCGATACCATTTTCGTCGTCACTTCCTTTTGAAAGAATTTCAGCAGCTTTCAGAACAGCAGCAGGAGTTGGCATTAGGATACCTTTTATATAATGTTCAGCATCTTTCATTCCCTTTGCTTCTACAATTTTACTCATGAAAACTTTTCTAATCTCTTCTCTTGCAGGTTCTACATTAAGTTTATTTATAATTGGCATAACATTTTCTGTTATATAAAAATCTATTCCTGACTCTTCAAAAAGTTTTTTGATATCGTCATTTGTACTTTTATTACCCGCTACGATAACTGGTATTTTTATTCCAAACTCAGCAATAAGTTTAGCATTATGGAGAATACATTCTTTGTTTCCTCCATCTGTTCCTCCAGCTAGAAGAATTATATCTGCGTTCGAATTTTTAATTTCTTCCATTTCATGGGAATTTAACTCATAAGAATAAGTTTTCATTACCCTAGCTCCTGCTCCCAATGCAGCTTTTTTAGCAGCATCGGCAGTAAGTTCTGGCACTAATCCGATAGCATTTATTTTTAGTCCACCAGCGGCTGAGGAGCAAGCAGTTTTGCTCACAAATTCAATTTCAGATAATGGAATAGTTTTTTCAATTTCAGCTGTTAATTTATCAAATGCTTTATTGAAACCAGTCATAATGTTATCTTCCACTGTTGTGATATCTTTGGCCGTAGCAAGAATTACTTCATTCTCTAAATCGATTGCGGTAAGTTTTGTATATGTACTTCCAAAATCGATTGCAAGATATACCTTCATAGGGAGTCACCTTACCTTAATATATTATGCAATTCCTAAATCTTTTTTCATATCTTGAGCTGTAAGTTCGATAGGAGTACCTGGTCTGTAAACTCTATTGAATCCCATAGCTTTGAATCTTCCTTCTACATCTGCCCAGTCTTGTTTTCCAACAACGATGTTTCCACCAACATAAAGAAGGATATCCCCGATTCCTGCTTCTTTACATTTATCTCTCATTCCTTGGCAATCAAGTTCTCCGTGTCCGTATAGAGAAGAAACAACGATAGCGTCTGCATTTGTTTCAACTGCTGCATTAATAAATTCTGCTTGAGGAGAAAGAACTCCTATATTGATAACTTCAAATCCTTCTTGTTCAAGAACGTGATGAATAATTTTGTTTCCTACTGCATGGCAGTCTGAACCGATAACTCCGATTACAACTTTCTTCTTTTGCATAATTCCTCCTTCTTCAATTTAACTATAGTGTTTTGAAATAAACTATATAATCCATAATAGCAC
>X1_Eurasian_Beaver__coassemble_327_pt1 | contig 8390 bp, 7 predicted proteins | sample X1_Eurasian_Beaver__metabat2_high_PE_007 | metagenome-assembled genome bin X1_Eurasian_Beaver
CTTCCTAGAGGTCCAAGTCTTTTTATTGTTTGCAACTGCTTTAAGAAATCTTCCAAATCAAATTTTTGAGTTCTTATTTTTTCCTCTAATGATTTGGCATCATTTTCATCTATTGCCTCTTGAGCTTTTTCAACTAGGGAAATTACATCTCCCATTCCTAAAATTCTAGATGCTATTCTTTCTGGGTGGAAGAGTTCAAGATCTTCTATCTTCTCACCTACCCCGATAAATTTGATTGGCTTTCCAACTACTGATTTAATTGAAAGAGCCGCTCCTCCCCTTGTATCTCCATCAAACTTTGTGAGTACTACACCATCTATATTTAAAGAGTTATTAAAAGATTCTGCAAGATTTACAGCATCCTGTCCTATCATTGCATCTACCACTAGAAGTATCTCTTGTGGTCTTGTCTTTTTCTTTATCTCTTTAAGTTCTTCCATAAGAGTTTCATCTATGTGAAGTCTTCCTGCAGTATCTATTATGAAATATGTAGCACCGGCAGCTTTAGCAGCTTCAAGTCCTCTTTCACAAATCCCAACCGCATCTTTACTTCCCTCTTCCGTATAAACAGGAACTCCTATCTGTTGCCCTAAAACTTCTAACTGTTTCATTGCAGCAGGTCTATATACGTCAGCTGAAGCTAAGTATGGTTTTTCTCCTTGCTTTTTTAAGTAGTTAGCAAGCTTTGCAGCAAAAGTAGTTTTCCCCGCTCCTTGTAGACCTGCCAACATAATTACTGTTGGAGCCTTTGGAGCTTTTGTCAATCTTGAATTTGTTCCTCCTAAAAGTTCAACTAATTCATCATGAACTATTTTGATAAACTGTTGTCCTGGATTTATTCCATTAAGAACTTCTGTTCCTACAGCTTTCTCTTGAATCTTTCCAGTGAAGTCTTTTACTACTCTATAGTTAACATCGGCTTCAAGAAGTGACATTCTTACCTCTTTCAAGGCTTCCTTGATGTTGGCTTCACTTAATTTACCGTGTCCTCTAACTTTTTTAAAAATATTCTGAAATCTTTCCCCTAAATTATCTAACATAGTCACCTCGATCTATTAAAACATATTCTCTATGATTCTATCTAAATTTTCATGAGTGAAATTCTTTCTGAGCTTTTCAAGTTCCTGATAAATTTCCCTCTCTCTTCTGTAGAATCCTATTTTTTCTTCGTAGTCACGGAGAATTTTCACTCCCCTTTTAATATTATCATAGACAGCTTGTCTGGTTACATTATGTCTCTTTGCTATCTCTGAAAGGGAACAGTCCTCTTCGAAATGTTCTATTAGATATTCCTTCTGTTTATCACTAAGGAGATTTTTATAGTAATCCAAAAGAAGGGAGATTTCAAAAATCTCATCTAACTCCATAATATCACCCATATATTATATATAATCATTGCCATTGTGTCAAGGTTTTTTTCTTTACAGTTGCCAATAATCCTAGATATCTCTTAAGAAAATATTTTGGCTTCTATCTGGTCCAACTGAAACCATTGTTATTGGGCATCCTAAAATCTCTTCCATTCTAGCTAAATATTTTTTACAGTTTTCTGGAAGCTCTTCATAGTTTTTCATTTGAGTAATATCTTCAGTCCATCCTGGAAGTTCTTCATAAACTGGTTTAGCATCATAAAGTTTTTCAGTAGCTGCTGGAACTGTTTTATATACTTTTCCATCGATTTCGTATCCAACACAAATTTTTATTGTGTCCAGTCCACTTAATACATCTATCTTAGTTACAACCACATCAGTAAGTCCGTTGATATCTACTGCATATTTTCCAACTACAAGGTCTAACCATCCACATCTTCTTGGTCTTCCAGTTCTTGCACCGTACTCTCCACCTATTTTTCTTAAAGTTTCTCCAAGCTCATTGTTTAATTCAGTTACAAAAGGTCCTTCTCCAACTCTTGTTGTATATGCTTTCATAACTCCAATAGCTCTATCTATTTTTCTTGGAGAAATTCCAACTCCTGTTGTTACTCCACCAGTTGTAGGCGATGAAGATGTTACATATGGATATGTTCCATAGTTTATATCTAGCATCATTGCTTGAGCCCCTTCAAACATTACAAATTTATCTGCATCAAGAGCTTCATTAATTTCTGGAACTGAATCTATTATTCTATGTTTTAATTGCTCAGCGTACCCTTTGTACTCTTCAAGAATTGTTTCGTAGTTCATTGGTTCAACACCATATATTTTTACGAACAATTCATTTTTCTCATCTAAGTTATCTTTAAGTCTTTCAGCAAATTTTTCTAAATTTAAAAGATCAGTTGCTCTGATTCCACATCTAGAAATTTTATCAGCATAACAAGGTCCAATTCCTCTTTTTGTTGTCCCTATTTTCTTATCCCCACTTCTTTCCTCTTTTAACTCATCAAGTCTGATGTGGTAAGGCATAATTAAGTGAGCTCTATCACTGATAAATAGGTGGTCTGTCTTAGCCCCTTTTTCTTCTAGAGTAGCTAATTCTTTTAATAAAACTTTCGGATCAACTACAACACCTGGTCCAATTATACATTTTCCATTCCCGTGAAGCATTCCTGAAGGTAAAAGATGTAATATAAATTTTTCTCCATTTACAACCACTGTGTGTCCAGCATTATTTCCACCTTGGAATCTAACAACATAATCAGCTTTATGAGCTAATACATCGATTATTTTTCCTTTTCCTTCGTCTCCCCATTGAGTTCCTACTACTACATATCCTGGCATTCTTAGTCCTCCTCTGATTTTTATTTATTTTTTTGTATCTCTATATAGTTAATGTTTTTTTGAAACTTACATAAAAATAGATCTTCAAATTCAGTTCTAATGTTGTCGGCTGCTTTCTCGCTTGCATGTAAATCTGGTGTATGATAAATAACTTCATACCCATCAAGTTCTTTAGCAAATTCTAAAACATCTTCATAATATTTATCATGGTCTGTTTTAAAGAAAAGCTTCCCACCTTTTTTCATAATTTTATCTAAAAGGTTGAAAAGTGCTGGCTGAAGAACTCTGTTTTTTTCACTTCCTTCCCAAGGGTCAGGGAAATTAATGTAAAGACCTTCTATCTCATTTTCACCGATGAAATCTAAAATCTCTTCCCCTCTTCTTCTTAGGAAAACAACATTATTCAAATTTTTCTTTTTAGCCTTTCTAGCAGAAAGTACCAATCTTTTAAATCTTATTTCTAAAGCGATATGGTTTCTATCTCTATATTTCTCTCCCATACCAATGGCAAAGTTTCCACTTCCTGAACCGATTTCTAAATAGATTGGACTGTCATTTTTAAAAAATTCTCCCCATTTTCCTCTATTTGAATTCATTACCTCTTTATCATATATTATATGTTCTGGGTATTCTGCAAGTTTTACCATATACGGATTATAATTTTTCCTTGGATTATCAAAGAAATGTCTCCAAAGGCTTTCTTCTAACTCTTTTGACATCTATCCTCCATCTCTATAACTATTTTATCAAATTTTTTATTCTATCTGTAACTTTTTTTACAACATCTTTATTTTCTGAAAAAAATTCTAAAATCTTTTCCTCTGTCTGCTCTTCTGTTTCAACTCTTTTTATTTTTTTTAAAAACTCTTCTGTTGTTTTTACCATATATCCAATATCTCTTTTGCTAGCTTCTTCAGCTATATCTTTAACATTTTGAATATATGGTCCAAATATCGGAGTTTTTCCATAGAAAAGTGGCTCAAGTAAACTATGCCCTCCTATATTTACTAATGTTCCTCCTACAAAAGAAACATCTGAGATAGCATATAGTTTTCTTAATATTCCCATCTCATTTATAAGAATAACATCTTTTTTTTCTAAAAGTTTTTCACTAGATTTTTTATATGAAAAACCAAACTTAGATATCAACTTTTCAATCTCTTCAACTCTTTCTAAATGCCTAGGCACTAAGATCAATGTATATCCATCTAATCGTTTAAAAACTTCTAGAAGTTGTTCATCTTCTCCTTTTCTTGTACTCCCTGCAACAAAAATTTTCTCATTTCCCAATCCTAATTGCTTTTTATATTCTTGTAACTCATTTTCTGAATAATGGGTCAACTCTATATCAAACTTTAAGTTTCCAACAACTTCAACCTTAGAACTAGTTGCTCCAATTTCTATAATTCGTCCCGCATCTCTATGAGTCTGCATATAAAAGGCATCTACATTTTTAAAAAGATTTTTTAAATAAGTTGATAATTTTTTGTATCTGTCTAAACTCTTATCTGAAATTCTTCCATTTACAAAAATTGTTTTAGCTCCACTCTTTTTTACTTCTTTTATAAGATTTGGCCATATCTCCGTCTCTATGATGATTAGCAATTGTACCTTAATTTTTTTTAATATTTTTTTAATACAACTCTTATCGTCAAGTGGGAAATATAATATATCAATTTGCTCTTCATTTTGGTAACGTGATTTAGCAGTTTCATATCCTGTATCTGTAAACGTAGTTATCAAAATTCTTTTTCCTATTGTTTTCAATAGTGATTTAATTAAGGTATCTGAAAGATTTACTTCTCCCACTGAGGAACAATGAATCCATATATACTCCTCATTTACCTTTAAAGAATCTAAACTTTGAAAAAATCTTTTCTTTAAAAATTCTCTTTTTTTTGAATCTAAGACAGCTACAACTCCTATGAAAGGATATAAAATATATCTCAGAGCATTATAAATCATCTTTATTCGCCTAACCTTTTCTCAACAAGAGTTGAAATCTCTCCCACAACTTCTTCTATATTCAATGAGCTTGTATCTAACTCTATTGCATCTTCTGCTTTTTTCAATGGACTTTCTTCTCTTGTAGAATCAATATGATCTCTTTCAACAATTCCTTTTAGAACTTCTTCGTAGTTGATCTCTATCCCCTTTTCAGAAAATTCTTTCAGTCTTCTTTTCGCTCTTTCTTCTGCTGAAGCTACTAAAAATACTTTCAGCTCCGCATTGGGAAATACAACCGTTCCAATATCTCTACCATCTAAAATTACTTTTTTTCCAAGACTTATCTCTCTTTGGAGGTCAACTAACTTTTCTCTTACCTCTCTTATTGCTGAAACTGGAGATACTGATCCAGTTACTTCTGGTGTTCTTATCTCTTCAGATACATCTTTCCCATTTAGAAAAAATCTATTCTCTTGAATATCTAAAACTATTTCATTTAAACTTTCAACTATTTTTTCTTTCTCACTTGCAGAAATACCTTTTTGAAGTATATAAAGTGTTACCATCCTATACATTGCCCCTGTATCAAGATAGGTAAAACCAAATTTTTTCGCTATTATCTTGGCTATTGTACTTTTTCCACTTCCAGCAGGTCCATCAATAGCGACAATAAACTTATCCATCTCTCTCCTCCTAATCTAAGCCTGTAAAAGTAATGCTCTCCACTCTTTATCTGCTTTGATCTCTTTTACTTCTAAATCTGTCTTTTTAATTTCTTCCAACATAAGAGAGAGTTTATCTTCAATTATTCCAGAAAAAATTACTATTCCACCTTTTTTTACAACTGAAGCGATATCTTTTAAAAGAATAAGTAAAACGTCAGCTAATATATTGGCAACAACTACATCAAACTTCTCCTCTTTAACAACAGAAACTAAATCACCTAGATACACTTTTGCTCTCTCTTCTGAGATACCATTTAACTCAAGATTTTCCATTGCTGATTCGACTGCTAACTCATCTATATCAGTTCCTACAACTTTTGATGCTCCAAGTTTTTCCGCTGCTACCATTAAGATTCCTGAACCTGTTCCAACGTCGATAACCGTATCCCCTGATTTGATATTTTCTTCCATCAATTTTAAACAAAGAGATGTTGTCGGGTGTGATCCTGTTCCAAAAGCTCTTCCTGGATCAAGTTCAATTATCAACTCATCTCCCTCAGGTTCATATTCTCTCCATGTTGGTTTAACAACAAATCTAGTACTAACTTTTTCTGGATAAAGATATTTTTTCCAACTATTTTGGTAATCTTCCTCTTCATACTCATACATTTCTACATTGTAGATCACATCTTCTCTTTCATCAAAGCACTCTTTAAATCTATTTAAAATTGCTTGATTTCTTCTTTCAGAGTATGGATTTTTTGGAAAATATGCAGACACTGAATTTTCTACCATCAGAAACATTTTCTCATCTTTATAAAAATCTAATGGATTCCAGTTTTTTAAAGGCTCCTCTATCTTTAGACCTGTCGCCCCAAAATCATAGAAGATATCACTTATCTCTTTTGTAGTTTGCTCAATATCTTCACTCTCATATACAACTTTTATTTCAACGACTTTCATACCTCTATCTCCTTTTTTACATGAGCTCTATCTGAAGAGCTGAAAGATTTATTCTCTCTATGCTACTGCACTCTCCAGTTTCATCATCAATCACTATCTCTAGACCATTTAATCTTTCATTTCCCTCAGCTATTTCAAACTTTTGAGGTAGGGCACTGATAAATTTAGGTACGATACTATTTACACTCATTCCAATTATTCCATTGTCAGAACCAGTCATTCCAACATCAGTTATATATCCTGTTCCATCAACTAAAATTTTATTGTCAGCTGTTTGAATATGTGTATGTGTCCCATAGAGAACAGAGATTTTTCCATCTAAATATTTAGCTAAAGCTATCTTTTCTGATGTTGCTTCAGCATGGAAATCTATAATTATATTTCTAGTTTCTTTTCTTAGCTCTTCTACAAGTTCATTTGCCGTAGTGAATGGACAATCAATTGGTGGCATAAAAACTCTTCCTTGAAGAGAGATAACTGCTATTTTATTTCCTTTTCTATCTTTGGCAATTACATATCCATTTCCGGGAACTCCTTTTGGATAGTTGTACGGTCTTAAAAGTTTTTCACTTCTATCTAAATATTCGTAGATTTCTTTTTTATCCCAAATGTGATTCCCACTCGTTATAACATCGCAACCCCAAGAAAAAAATTCATCTGCAATTTTTCCAGTTATTCCAAATCCCGCTGCGGCATTTTCACCATTTACAATTATAAAATCATATTTGTTTCTATTTTTTTCCAAATATTTCTTTAAGATGTTTCTTCCAGGACTCCCAACAACGTCCCCAATAACTAAAACTTTCATAGCTTTCCTTCTTTCTTTAAACTTTTCCAGAAAATATTATATCATATCCTTAAAAAAAGAGAAAGGGAAGTATTCTTCTACTTCCCCCTTTATACTCTCTATTTTGCATACTCTACTGCTCTAGTTTCTCTCAGTACAGTTACTTTTATTTGTCCTGGATATTGCTTTCCCTCTTCAATTTTCTTAGCTATCTCTCTAGCCATCACTGTTGCCTTGTCGTCACTTACTACGTCAGGGTTGATAACTATTCTGATTTCTCTACCAGCTTGAATTGCATATGAAGATTCTACACCCTCAAATGAATTTGCTATCTCTTGAAGAGACTCTAATCTTTTTAAATAAGCTGAAAGTGTTTCTCTTCTAGCTCCTGGTCTAGATGCAGATATTGCATCTGCTGCCTGAACTAAAATAGCCTCAATACTTTCAAACTCAACTTCGTTGTGGTGGGCCATTACAGCATTTATAATAGCAGGTTTCTCTCCAAATTTTTTCAAGAACTCTCCACCGATTAAAGCATGAGATACTTCTGTATCATGTTCTAAAACCTTTCCAACATCATGTAAAAGCCCAGCTCTTTTAGCTAATTTAGCATCTGCACCAAGCTCTGCAGCTAAGTTGCCAGCAAGTTTTGCAACTTCTATTGAATGCATTAAAACATTTTGCCCATAACTTGTTCTGTATTTTAATTTTCCAAGAGCTTTTATGATTTCAGGATGCATCGATGGAATTCCAAGCTCAATCATAGCTTGCTCTCCAGATTCAACAATATCCTTTTCAATCTCTTTTCTAGCTTTATTTACAACCTCTTCAATTTTTCCTGGATGGATTCTTCCATCAGTGATAAGTTTTTCGATTGCTCTTCTAGCAACTTCTCTCTTCATTCCATCGAAACTTGAAAGAACAACAGCTTCAGGTGTATCGTCAATTATGATATCTACCCCTGTTAGCGCCTCGATAGAACGGATATTTCTACCCTCTCTACCTATTATTCTTCCTTTCATTTCATCATTTGGAAGATTTACAACTGAAACAGTTGCGTCTACTACATAGTCAGAAGATGCTTTTCCGATAGCTGTAGAAAGAATTCTTCTACTTACTCTATCTTTCTCTTCTTCTAATTTAGTTTCAAACTCTCTGATTGCAACTGCACTTTCATGAGTTAATTCATCTTTTAAATTGTTAATTAAAATTTCTTTAGCTTCACCTTTAGTAAGTTCAGATATTCTTTCCAACTCAGCCTCTTGCTTAAGTTTGATTTCCTCTATCTCAACTTTTCTATTTTCTAGC
>X1_Eurasian_Beaver__coassemble_332_pt1 | contig 8316 bp, 6 predicted proteins | sample X1_Eurasian_Beaver__metabat2_high_PE_007 | metagenome-assembled genome bin X1_Eurasian_Beaver
GTATACAGAACTTGCCCTTTTTAAAAAAGATGGAGAAAAATTTGAAAATGAGCAGGGAGATAAATTTATAAGTATAAAAAATTCATTAGGAAATACAGAAATATATTTAGAGAAACCATTGAATATTATAAAAAATATACCTCAGCTTGAAAAAATAGGAATAGAAGAGGGTGTACTAGAATTTACGACGGAAAATGAGGAAGAAATAAAAGAGATTATTAAACAAATAAAATATGGAGAAGGTTTCTATAGAAGTTATAATTATGAAAGGGGTGTATATTAGAAATGGATAAGAAACTAGTGAGAAATTTAGGAACACTTTTTGGATTGGGAGATTCACCGGTAGCACCTGGAACAATTGGAACAATAGGGGCCATTCCAATGTACATGATATTAATATTTTTGAGAAAATTTTTTCCAAATAATATGATTTATAATTCATTTTATTTTATGTTTTTAATAACTTTTTTTGCCTTAGCAGTTTATGTATCAGATATATGTGAGAGAAAAATTTTTAAGAAAAAAGATCCACAAAATGTTGTTATTGATGAAGCTTTAGGATATTTAACAACACTTTTTCTTATAAATCCAGTTGGGTTTAAGCATCAGCTAATTGCAATTGTTTTAGCATTTATCATTTTTAGAGCATTTGATATTCTAAAGCCAGGACCAATATATAAAGTTCAACATTTTGGAATGGGAGTTGGAGTAGTACTAGATGATTTCTTAGCTGGGATTATTGGTAACTTTGTTTTAGTGTGTATTTGGTCAATATTTTTTTAAGGAGTTCAAAATATGAAAGCAAGTATTGTATTAGTAGGAACAGAACTTTTAAATGGTGGAATGATTGATACAAATAGTATTTATATATCAGAGCAATTGAATAGATATGGTGTAAACTTAGTAGGAAAATATGTCGTTGGTGATGAGATTTTAGAAATTATAGATACTATAAAATTTGCTAAAAGTAAAAGTGACTTAGTTGTTTTATCTGGGGGATTAGGGCCAACAATTGATGATTTAACTAAGGTTGCGATAGCACAATATCTTGGAAAAGAGTTAATTGTTGATGAGGAAGAGTTAAAAGAATTAAAAGAAAAATTTAAAAATAGAGGGATAAAATTTTTAGATAATAATGTGAAAGAGGTTGAAAAACCTAAAGATGCAATAAGTTTTAAAAATGATGTTGGAATGGCACCAGCAATTTATATTGATGGAATTGCAGCATTTCCAGGAGTTCCCAAAGAGCTATATAATATGTTTCCAAAGTTTTTAGAATTTTATTTTAAAGATAAAAAGAATCCAAATGAAATATATATAAAAGACTTATTATTTTTAGGCATTCCAGAATCTCATTTAGAAAATGAAATCAAAGAGTTCTTTACAGATAAAAATATTACTTATGAGTTTTTGGTAAAGGATTATGGAATAATTGTAAGACTTCAAACAAAGAGTGACAATAAAAATAATGTAGAAAAAATAGTTGAAAAGATATATAATAAACAAGGCAATAAAATATATGGAGAGGATAATGAACGGTTAGAAACCATAGTCGTAAATCTTCTAAAAGAAATGAAATACAAAATATCAACAGCAGAATCATGTACTGGAGGAGTATTAGCTAGTCAATTAATTGCGGTACCAGGTGTATCAGATATTTTTTACGAATCAGTTATAGCTTATGCAAATGATTCAAAAATTAAAAGATTGGGAGTTAAGAAAAAAACTCTAGAAATTTATGGTGCAGTAAGTGAAGAAGTAGCAAGTGAAATGCTAGATGGATTGACAACAGAAGTTGGAATATCTACAACTGGTATTGCAGGACCAACAGGTGGAACGGATGAAAAACCTGTTGGCTTAGTTTATATTGGCTATAAAATTAATGAAAATAAATATATAGAAAAACATTTATTTAAAGGGAGTAGAGAGGAGATAAGATATAAAACAGCACTCTATGCTCTCTTTAATTTAAGTAAATTATTAAGAAAGGATGTGGAAGAATGAGCATAGGTGATAGAATAAAAAAATGTAGAAATGATAAAGGACTTTCTTTAAGGGACTTGGCAACAATGGTTGATCTATCAGCGAGTTTCTTATCACAAATTGAACAGGGAAAAGCTTCTCCTTCAATTGAAAATTTAAAAAAAATAGCAAACTCTTTAGATGTAAGAGTTAGTTATTTAATTGAGGATGAAGAAATTAAAAAAAATACTGATGTAATGAGGAAAGAAGATAGAAGATATGTTGAAAGTATAGATTCAAATACAAAAATAGCTCTATTAACTTCATCGAACATTGAGAAAGATATGGAACCAATTTTATATGAAATTGGTCCAAAAGGAGAAAGTGGAAGAAACTTTTTTAATCACCCTGGAGAAGAATTTATATTTATACTTGAAGGATGTTTAGATGTATATATAGAAGATACAGTACATTCTCTAAATGAAGGAGATAGTCTTTATTTTAAATCTAATGAAAATCATAGATTTAAAAATAATAGTAACAAGTTGACAAGAGCGTTATGGATTGTAACGCCGCCAACTTTCTAAGAATTTATATGGAGGATAGAATGAATAAACAAGAAATAAAGGTAAGTTACCTGAATACAGTTAGACTTACCAAGCTTTTTATTGCAGCAAGTAGATGGTTATCAAAATATGCAGATGTTCTAAATGATTTAAATGTATATCCAGTACCAGATGGGGATACAGGAACAAATATGTCAATGACTCTGCAAGCTGTAGAGAATGATCTAATTAAGCTAAATCACGAACCTAATATGGAAGAGTTTACAGATATAGTTTCGGAATCTATTCTATTGGGTGCTAGAGGGAATTCAGGAACTATATTATCACAAATTATTCAAGGATTTTTAGATGGACTTCGAGATAAAGAAGAAGTTCAAGTAGAAGATGTCGTTGTTGCTTTTAGATATGCTAAAGAAAAGGCATACAAAGCTGTAACAGAACCAGTTGAAGGAACAATGCTTACAGTAATTAGAAGAGTTTCTGAAGAAGCTGAAAGATATGATGGACCAAAAGATGATTTTATTCCTTTCTTAAGACATTTAAAAAATGTTGCGAATGATGCTGTAGAAGAAACGCCAAAGATGCTTCCAAAATTAAAAGAGGCTGGGGTTGTCGATGCCGGAGGAAAAGGAATTTTCTATATTTTAGAAGGATTTGAAAAATCAGTAACAGATCCTGAAATGCTTAAAGATCTAGAAAGAATAGTTCAATCTCAAGCTAAAAGAAGAGAAAAAATGGAGCATACAGCTTTAGCTCTAGAAGAGATTAAATATAAATATTGTACTGAGTTTGTAATTGAATCAGGAGATTTTGATTTAGATAATTTTAAAAGTGAGATTATGCCATTGGGAGATTCTATGGTATGTGCTCAAACAGCGAAAAAAACAAAAACTCATATTCATACAAATAATCCGGGTCTTAATTTAGAAATTGCCGGAAAATTAGGAAATTTAAATAATATAAAAATTGAAAATATGGAAATTCAACACAAAAATATTCTTCTAATGGAAGGAGAAGAATTATTACCTGAAGTCAAAAACAATATTTTGATAAAAAATGAAAATAATGAAGGTACAGCTTATTTTGCAATTGTTGATAATCCACAATTAGGAAATATATTTTTAGAAAATGGAGCATCAGGAATTTTAATTGGTGGTCAAACGCAAAATCCAAGTGTTTCTGATATAGAAGAAGGGCTAAAAAAGATAACTGCTAAAGATATTATATTGCTACCAAATAATAAAAATATAATTGGGTCTGCAAAAATCGCAGCAGAAAGAGCTAAAAAGAATGTAACTGTTTTAGATACAACATCAATGTTAGAAGGACTTTATATTGTTAAGAATAAAGATTTTAATATGGATAGCGTATTAGAGCAAGCTGCAAGAAATTATTCTATAGAAATAACTCAAGCTGTGAGAAACACAAAAGTAGATGAGTTAGAAATAAAAGAAGGGGATTATATTGCCCTTGTAAATGGAAAAATAAAAAATAAAGCAGATAAATTAGAGTTACTAATTGAGGAACTCTACAAAAACTACATTACAGATGAAACACTAAATATTTTTGTAGCTATTGGAAAAGGGGCAACAGAAGAGGGAAATAAAAAAATAAAATCTCAAAAAGATGTTAAAATTTCTGAAGTTGTAACAGGACAAGAAAATTACCCGTACTATATTTATATTGTGAATAGGGATCCTAATTTACCAGAAATTGCTATAGTAACAGATTCGACTTCTGAATTAACACCTGAATTAATTGGTGACTTAGGAATAGAAGTTATTCCTTTAAAAGTAAAAATGACTGGGGATATATATAATAAAGATGGAGTTGACTTAACAAAAGGAGAGTTTTGGAAGAGATTAATAACTGAAAAAGTTTTACCAAAAACTTCACAGCCATCACCAGCAGAATTTAAAGAACTTTATGAAAAACTTTTTAATAGAGGATATAAAAAGATTATTTCTATTCATATTTCTAGTAAAATGAGTGGAACTCAACAAGCAGCAAAAGTAGCTAAAGGAATGTTAAATAGAGATGGAGATATAGCTATCGTAGACTCTAAAGGGGTATGTTTCTCATTAGCTCATATGACACTTGAAGCAGCAAGAATGGTAAAAGCTAATGAAAGTTTTAATAATATTGTTGAAAGACTTGAAGAGATGCAAGATAAGATGAAAGTTTATTTTGTTGTAAAAGATTTAGAGTTTTTGGAAAAAGGTGGAAGAATTGGCAGAGCTTCATCTATAATTGGTGGATTTTTCAAGGTGAAACCTGTATTAAAACTAGAAAATGGAGAAGTATCTGTTGAAACTAAGGTATTTGGAGAAAGAGGTGCCATGTCTCACATGGAAAAAATTCTTAAAACAGAATTAAGAAAAGGAACTCAAATTCTTTATACTGGTTGGGGTGGAACTCAAGAAGAGCTTACAAATGCAGATACATTAAAAAGTTATGCTGAAAAAGTTGGAAAAGTTGATTATAGAGGAAGATTAGAAATTGGACCAACAATAGGGTCTCATAGTGGACCAGTATATGGGTTAGGTATAATACCAAAAATCAGATAGTATCTGGAGGGGTGGCATGAAGTTATCAAGTTATTTAGAAGAAAAATTGATATTTTTTGATGTCGAAGGAGATAATCTAGGAGAGATTATAAATAACTTAATAGATAAGACAGCAGAAGCAAATAAAAGAGTGGCAGAAAGGAAACAACAAGTTAAAACTGCAATTATGAAAAGAGAAAATGAAATTTCTACAGCAATGGGGGAAGGCGTAGCTATTCCCCATGCTCGTTTAGAAAATTTCGATGATTTCCTAGTTGTTTTGGGATTTCCAAAGAAACCGATTAGAGCAGAAATTGGTTTGACGGGAAAATATGATGAAGTAACAGTTGTCTTTTTATTGCTTTCAGATGTTTTAAAAAATAAAAATATGCTTAAAGTTATGTCTGGGATTTCAAAACTTGTTATTAGACATCCAGATATAATGAAAGACATTAGAGCGAGTAAGAGTGCTTCAAAAATAATATCATTGATTGATAAATCACATGTAGAAGTTGGACAAAGGATTATTGCAGATGATGTTATGACACCAGATATTCCTCCAGTAACTCCAGATTCTACATTAGAAGAAATTGCAAAACGTTTAATAATGGAAATGAGACCAGGGCTTGCAGTTGTAGATAAGAATGGAAAATTTTTAGGTGAAATTACAGAAAGAGAACTTATTGCTTTTGGAATGCCAAAATACACAAGTATTATGGATGATTTAAGTTTTATGACTGTAGGAGAGCCATTTGAAGGATATTTAATAAATGAAAAAACTACAACAATTGAAGAAATTTACAGAAAAGAAGGTCTCTTTGTGGTAGATAGAGAAGCTCCAATAATGGAAATTAGTTTTCTAATAGTAAATAAAGGAGCTACAAGAATATACGTAGTAGAAGATGGAAAATATTATGGAATGATTTTAAGATCTGATATTATTAAAAAAGTACTCCATATATAGGAGGATAAAAATATGCTAATAGAGTTTGTAGTCGGAATAGTAATATTTATAACAGTATTTTATCTTATCATTTCTGAAAAAGTGCCAGGTGCGTGGGCTACCATGATAGGTGGATTACTGATGGCCCTTGTGGGGATAACGAATGAAGAACAGGCTTTAGAGGCAGTTGGAAGTAAATTGGAGATATTGTTTTTGTTAATTGGAATGATGATAATCGTCCACTATATTTCAGAAACAGGAGTCTTCCAATGGTTTGCAATAAAGGTAGCACAAATCGTAAGAGGAGAACCATTTTATTTGATAGTTTTATTGGCTGTTGTAACCGCATTGTTCTCTGCTTTCTTAGATAATGTGACAACGATACTTTTAATGGCACCTGTTTCAATTTTATTAGCGAATCAATTACAACAAGATCCATTTCCTTTTGTAATAACTGAAATAATGGCTGCTAATATTGGTGGAGTAGCAACGCTAATAGGGGACCCTACTCAGTTGATAATTGGTTATGAAGGGAAATTAGGATTTAATCAATTTTTAGGCAATACTGCACCAGTATCAATCATAGCTTTAGTAATATTATTGACAAATGTATATTTTATATATGGAAGAAAAATGGAAGTATCAGGAGATTTAAAAGCTCGTATAATGAATTTAGATCCAGTCAGAAGTTTAAAAGATAAGCAACTTTTGAAAGAAGCAGGAATAATATTTTCTTTCGTAATAATAGGATTTATTTTAAATAATTTTATTAATAAGGGATTAGCAGTAATTGCTTTAAGTGGTGCTGTTGCACTGGTAATTATAGCAAAGAAAAAACCTGAGGAAGTATTTCATCACGTGGAGTGGGATACATTATTTTTCTTTATTGGGTTGTTTATGCTTGTAAAAGGTCTAGATGAAATCCATTTAAGTAGTATGGTTGCTACTAAATTAGTTCAACTGACTGCTGGTAAATTTGAGTTGGCAGTTTTATCTATAACTTGGTTATCGACTCTATTTACTTCTATAATAGGAAATGTAGCAAATGCTGCGATGATTTCTCAAGTAGTAAAAGGAATGATTCCTTCATTCCAAGATTTAGGAAATACCGAGATCTTTTGGTGGGCATTATCTTTTGGTTCATGTTTAGGTGGAAATATGACAATTTTAGGTTCTGCAACAAATGTAGTTGCTGTTGGAGCTGCATCAAAAGCAGGATGTAAAATAGATTTTATGAAATTTATGAAATTTGGTGCTCTAATTGCGATACAGACAGTAATTTTTTCAAATCTATACATGTGGATAAGATACTTTTAATATAGTAGGGGGATAAAGGAAATGGCAGTTTTAGTATGTGGTGGTGCTGGATATATAGGTAGTCATACTGTTAGAGCATTACATGAATTAGGAGAGGAAGTTATAGTTTTAGATAACTTACAAACTGGTCATGTAGATGCGGTTCCAGAAAGTGTAAAATTATGTCTAGGTGATCTAAGAGATAATGAATTTTTAGAAAGAGTATTTAAGGAAAATAAAATAGATGGAGTAATTCATTTTGCAGCTGATTCACTTGTAGGTGAAAGTGTTGTAGAACCGCTAAAATATTATGAGAATAATGTTGGAGGAACACTTTCTTTACTTAAAGTTATGAAAAAATATGGGATAGATAAGATTGTTTTTTCATCTACTGCTGCAACATATGGAGAACCAAATTCTATTCCGATTTTAGAAGACGATTCAACATGTCCAACAAATCCGTATGGAGAAACAAAATTAGCTGTAGAAAAAATGCTAAAATGGTCAGAGAATGCTTATGGAATAAAGTATATAGTGTTTAGATATTTTAATGTTGCTGGAGCTCATGAGAGTGGAGAAATAGGAGAAGATCATTCTCCTGAAACACACCTTATACCAATTATCTTACAGGTAGCAGCAGGTAAAAGGGAAAAAATATCTATTTATGGAGATGATTATCCAACAGAAGATGGAACGTGTATAAGAGATTATATCCATGTAGTAGATTTGGCTAATGCCCATATTTTAGCTTATAAAAGTTTAAAGAATGGAGCGAAAAGTAATACGTATAATCTTGGAAATGGGAAAGGTTTTTCTGTAAAAGAAGTAATTGAAACAGCAAGAAAGGTGACAGGTAAACCAATTCCAGCAGAAATTTGTCCAAGAAGAGCAGGTGACCCTGCAAAATTGGTAGCATCTTCAGAAAAAGCGATAAAAGAGCTTGGTTGGAAACCAAAACATAGTAGTTTAGATGCTATAATTGCCAGTGCATGCAATTGGCATC
>X1_Eurasian_Beaver__coassemble_340_pt1 | contig 8169 bp, 7 predicted proteins | sample X1_Eurasian_Beaver__metabat2_high_PE_007 | metagenome-assembled genome bin X1_Eurasian_Beaver
GAATTGAAAAAAGTTTTGTATCATTGACTTACTTTGAAAAATTAAAAGCACTTTTTCCAAATGCTGAATTTATTGATATTTCAGATGATCTAGTTTATTCGAGAAGTGTTAAGACGGCAGAGGAAATTGAAATATTTAGAGAGCTTATAAAAGCTCAAGACATAGCTCTATTTGAAACTATGAAAAATTTAAAAGTGGGAGTAAAAGAGAGTGATTTAGCTGAAATTTATAGAGGAGAAGTAATGAAAAATAGGGGGATGTTGCCGAGCGGTTGGAGTATGTTTGCCAGCGGTGAAAATTGCAGTATCCTTGGATTGCCATCTGAAAGAGTTTTAGCTGAACGAGATATCCTTAAATATGATGGTGGAGTGACATCAGATTTCAATTTTTATACTACGGATTTTGCTCGTTCATGGATTGTGGGAGAGAAAGATGAATTTCTTTTCAATCTGAAAAAGACACTATTTGCAGCTCAAAGATTGATGATTGAAAATATGAAACCAGGTGTAGAGATTTGTGAGATATTCAACCTTGGATTTAATTATGTAAAAGAGAGATATCCTCAATATGAGAGAGGACATCTTGGACACAGTATCAGCTTGGGGCCGAGCACTTGGGAAGCTCCACTTATCACTAAAAGTGAGAAGAGAGTTTTAGAGCCAGGAATGATTTTATGTGTTGAGGTACCTCTTTACATTGAAAAATTGGGTGGATTTAATATCGAAGATATGGTTCTTATTACAGAAAATGGAGCTGAAATATTGAGTTCAATCACGCCACACTTTTTATAATTTTGGAGGGGCAAAAGTATGGGGCATAGAGTGAATTTTTTTAATGAAGTGGAAGAACAACAGAGGGAAGAGTTTTTATCAAATTTAAAACAACTTGAATTGCAACAGCAACCAATAGTACTTTGGAATGAACAGATAGACAGAAATGTACAGAGATTAGTTCAAAAGAAAGAGATATTGGCTAAATTAGAAGATGATAAAAATCAAATGGCTTTAAAAAAAATAATTAAAAAAATAGAGCAATATGTGGATAAAGTAAAAAATCCTATCTATGAAATAGTATTTGTAGGAGCTATAAAAGCTGGAAAATCAACTTTGATAAATGCAATTTTGGATAAGGATTTAGCTTCGACAGAAGTGACGCCAGAGACAGCAGTTACTACAAAATTTAAGGCTTCAGATAACAATGAAAATTTTATAAAGGTAAAATTTTATAACGAGAAAGAGTGGAAAGAGCTTTGGAAAAGTGTGGAGAAATCGGAATCTGAAATATTTTTAGAGGAGTATGAGGGAACATATACCGAAGTTGAAAGAGAGAAATGGGTTGGGAGAGAGGAAATCACGATTGTGGCAGAATCTCTGGAGCAATTGAAATTAGAACTTTCAAAATATACTTCATCTAAAAGTATAGTGCACTATTTTGTCAAAGAGGTAGAGGTCAACCTAAAAGATTTTAATCTTCCAAAACGAGTTTATTTCGTCGATACATTGGGGTTAGATGATGTGGTTGAGTATAGAGCTGACATGGCAAGAAAATATATTAATTCTGCAAATGCAGTGATCGTGTGCGTAAAATCTGATTCACTACGAAGAGAGGAACTTTTTACTATTTCAGAAGTCTTTAAAAATATTAAAAATAAACCTGAAAAAGTTTTTATTGTAGGAACTCAAATAGACAACTTGAACAATCCAAAAGAGGATTGGGAAAAACAAAAGTACGAATGGAAAAAATATTTAAAAGGTGAAAATTACTACGGCAGTCAAAATCTGGCGGAGAATAATTTGATTGGAGCCTCGGCTTATATCTATAATACCATCTGCGAAATTGGAGAGATAACAGCTAAAGAGAAAAATAATCTCATCTATTTTTACAACGGAAAAATTGATTCTATTGGAGAACCTATTGAATGCTTTAAAGAGGATACTTTATCCCAAAAATTTGATGAAATTAAAAATTGGTCGAATATTCCAATGCTTAGAAATATGATTTCTGAAAATTTTTTAGCTGAACATACAAAAGCCTTAGTGGATAACTTTAAAAATGAATATGAAATTATTGATTTAGAAGTTAGTCGATTTGCAGAGAAGCAGATTGAAGAGCTGGAGAATTTAGAGCTAAAGGAAAAAATAGCTTATCAGTATCTAGCTGACATAATTTAGAGAAGCAAATAAAAAAGAAGGATTTTTTAAATCCTTCTTTTTCTATTTTAGATTAGTGAGCTCCTTTTAAATATTCTCTTGGAGTAATTCCCTGATATTTTTTAAAAACTTTTGTAAAGTAGCTTACATCATTAAATCCACAGGCAAATGCAATTTCTGTAATCTGTCTGTGAGAGAATTTAATTTGGGCACAGGCACACTCAATTCTATAAAAGTTTAGATAGTCGACAGGGGATTTACCTGTCATCTTCTTGAAGAAGCTACAAAAGTATTTGTCACTCATGTGGGCAATCTTTGCCATCTCTTCCAAACCAATATCTTTCATATAGTTATCTTGTATAAACGAGATAACTTTTTTTATTTGTTTAAAAAATTTTACATTTGAAACGACAACCGAATCCTCTTTTGTATAGAGATTTAACTCCTCCACCATTCCAAGAAAATAATAGAGGGCACCATAGACCTTAAAGGTATAACCCTGCTCTCTTTTTTTTATCGTGTCAAAAATATTGCTTAAAATTGAGTGAACCATTCCATCTTCAGGAGAAAAAATAGTTTGAATTTTTTTCTGATTTTCTAAAATTTCATTCAACTCATTATTGCTTAAAATATTTTGCTTTAAAAGGCCGTGCATTGAAAAGACAAGGCACTCATATTCGCAGTCTGCTGGTGTTCCTGAGTGAATAAATCCACCATGGACGAAGATAATATCATTTTTTTTAACGGTATAGGAGTAGTTATTTATTCTGAGCTCAAAATTACCTTTGAGTATTCTGATGACTTCAAACTCTTCGTGCCAATGTGCTTGCATCTTATAACGAGGGTCACGCTCGGTGACTGGATAGTATGCAAATGGAAATTTTGTGGAACCATGTCTCTTATTTTCTTTAAAATCAATATAACCCATAACAAACTCCTTACAATCTGAAAATATTACCAATATTTAAGATTATAATACAAGTATTTAGCAAAAATCAAGGCTAAAATTGTAACATAAATGAATTATATGTATGGGAAAATATAAAGAAAATTCAAAAGGAGGAAGGAAATGTTAAAAAATATTCCAGCATTAATTTCACCAGAATTACTAAAAATTTTGGCGGAGATGGGGCACAGTGATACCTTGGTAATTGCAGATGGAAACTTTCCAGTAGAGTCAATGGGAAAAAATTCAAAAGTAATTAGAATGGATGGTCACAATGTTCCTGAAATTTTGGATGCAATATTACAATTGTTTCCATTAGATACTTACACAAATGCACCAGTAAAACTTATGGAGGTTGTACAAGGGGATACGGTAGAAACTCCAATTTGGGATACATATAAAGAGATTGTAAAAAAATATGATGCGAGAGGACATGAAATTTTTGAAAATATTGAAAGATTTAAATTCTACGATGAATCTAAAAAAGCATACACAATTATAGCAACTAGTGAAAAAGCATTATACGCAAACATAATATTACAAAAAGGGGTTATTTAATATTAGGGAGGAGTTATAATGTCAACTAAAAATATGAATGAAATGACATTGAAGAGAGAGAAGAAGGAAACGATTGTTCCTAAAGAGTATAAGATTACTTTTATAATGTTAGTTTCTTGTTTTGTACTGTGGGGTCTTTTAAATAATATGACGGACAACTTAGTTCCAGCATTTGGAAAGATATTTATGATGAAGGCTGTGGATTCGTCAATGGTGCAATTTGCTTTCTATGGAGCATATGCTTTCTTGGCAATTCCGGCAGCAATAATTATAAAGAAATACTCTTTCAGAAATGGGGTTCTGATTGGTCTTGGATTGTATATCGTTGGAGCATTGGGGTATATTCCAGCAGCAATCCTGCAAAACTATAATATATTCCTAGTTTCGATTTTCATCTTAGCCGGAGGACTTTCGATACTAGAGACAACTTGTAACCCGTTCGTAATATCTTTAGGGGATGAGGAAACAAGTATCAGAAGAATAAACTACGCTCAAGCATTTAATCCTTTAGGGTCACTGACAGGATTATTCATGGCAAAATTTTTAATCTTAGGGAATTTAAATCCAGCAAACTACGATGAGAGAATAGCGATGGAGGCAAGCAAACTTGCTGAAATTAGATCTAGCGAACTTTTCTGGGTATGTACACCTTACGTAGGACTGATAGCAGTTGCTTTAATTATCTGGGCATATTTCTTTAAAAATAAATCATCTATAAAAGATGACGGTGGAGATTTAAACTTTGGAAGCTCACTGAGAACACTTCTTTCAAACAAGAGATACAGCTTTGGAGTTGTGGCACAATTCTTCTACGTGGGAATGCAGATAGCTGTATGGACTTGGATGACAAAATATGTGATGACTTTAAAAAATGTAAATGAAGCAAAAGCGGTAGAAATTTACATCATTGCAGTGGTTCTTTTCGTAGCGATGAGATGGTTCTGTACAATGATGATGAAGAAAATGAGTCCTGCAAAACTGATGGCAGTATTTGCAGCAATCGGAATAGCTGTAACACTTGGAGCGATTTATCTTCCTGCTGAACAAGCTGTACTGTGCTTGATAGCAATTTCAGGATGTATGTCTCTAATGTTCCCAACAATTTACGGAATTGCTCTTAGAGGTCTAGGAGATGAAGTAAAACTTGGAGCAGCTGGATTAATTATGGCAATTCTTGGAGGAGCAATAATAACTCCATATATGGGTGGATGTATAGATAATAGAACATTTGCTTTCTTAGCACCTATGTTCAATGAGGCTGAGGCAGCTGTAAGAACTAGTTATTTTGTACCAGCAGTTTGTTTTGTAGTTATTTTACTGTACTCGTTAGCAAATATGAAGGAGAGAGATTAATGGCAAATAGAGTTATATTAAATGAAACTTCTTATCACGGAGCAGGAGCAATTGAGGCAATACCAACAGAGATAAAAGGAAGAGGATTTAAAAAAATATTTGTGTGTACAGATCCAGACCTAATTAAGTTTGGTGTCTCTGGAAAAGTTACAACTCTTCTGGAAAAGAATGAAATAGAATATGAAATTTTTTCTGAAATAAAAGCAAATCCAACAATAACAAATGTAAAAAATGGAGTGGAAGCATTTAAAAAATCTGGAGCTGATGGTATCGTAGCAATCGGTGGAGGTTCTTCAATCGATACAGCTAAGGCAATTGGAATTATAATAGCAAATCCAGAGTATGCAGATGTGAGAAGCTTAGAAGGAGTTGCACCTACGACAAAACCTTCAATACCAATCATTGCTGTACCAACAACAGCGGGAACAGCTGCAGAAGTTACAATCAACTATGTAATTACCGATGAGGAAAAAGAGAGAAAATTTGTATGTGTAGACCCTCATGATATTCTAATCGTGGCAGTGGTGGATCCTAATATGATGGAAAGTATGCCAAAAGGATTGACAGCGGCGACAGGAATGGACGCTCTGACTCATGCAATCGAAGGTTATATCACAAAAGCAGCATGGGAAATGACAGATATGTTCCATCTAAAAGCTATCGAGATAAATGGAAAAAGTTTGAGAGGAGCAGTTGAGGGAACTCCTGAAGGAAGAGAGGGAATGGCACTGGGACAGTATATCGCTGGAATGGGATTCTCAAACGTTGGTTTAGGAATTGTCCACTCAATGGCACATCCATTGGGAGCATTATATGACACACCTCACGGAGTGGCAAATGCAATACTTCTTCCAACAGTGATGGAGTACAATGCACCTAACACAGGGGATAAGTATAGAGATATAGCTAAGGCCTTAGGAGTAAAAGGAACTGAGGAGATGACTCAAGAGGAGTATAGAGTGGCAGCGGTTGAGGCTGTAAGACAACTTTCGAAAGATGTTGGAATACCTCAAGATTTAAAAGAGATTGTAAAATCGGAAGATTTAGATTTCCTATCTGAATCAGCTTTTGCAGATGTATGTACAGGTGGAAATCCAAGAGATACTTCAGTGGCAGAGATAAAAGTTATATATGCTTCACTGATATAGTTCGAGGAGGAAAAGATGAAATACACTCTAGCATTGGATATGGGAGCGACATCGGTGAGAGGAATCTTGGGGTATATCCAAGATGGAAAATTGATCACTGAGGAAGTTTTGAGATTCTCCCACGACAGAATAAAGAAGGACAACAGAAGTCGTTGGGATTTAGATAAAAAATTGGAAATATTACAAAGACGATAGTTGAGTATGGAGATAAGCTCCACGGAATCGGAATAGATACGTGGGGGGTAGACTTTGGAATCCTCGATGGTGAGGGGAATCTAATAGAGAATCCAGTTTCATATAGAGATGACCACAATATTTTGGGGTATGAATATGCCAAGGAGAAAATGGATCTGCAAGAAATATTTATGCATACGGGAAATCAAGTTATGTCGATAAATACTCTTTTCCAAATCCTAGCCCTGAGATTGGTAAATTCTGAGAATTATGACAAAATCGATAAAATTTTGATGATGCCTGATTTGATGAACTATTTCTTAAGTGGAGAAAAATATTCTGAGGCAACAATCACATCGACAAGCCAAGTGTACAATCTTCAGAAAAACGAATTCAGTGAGGAGCTACTCAAAAAATTTGAGATAGATGGAAAATTCTTCTCAAATGTAGTTCCTCCTGGGAAAGTTATTGGAACAACAAAGGGGTCAAAAATAGAGGAGCTTACAAAATTGGATATTCCAGTTATTACTACGGCATCTCACGACACGGCGAGTGCGGTATTGGTAACAGAGGCATTTGTAGATCCGAAAGCTCTCTTCCTATCTTGTGGAACATGGTCTCTGATGGGATGTCTGACAGAGAAACCAGTTGTCTTAGAAGAGGTATATAGACATTCGATAACAAATGAAACAGGTTATGGTGGGACAAATATGCTCTTTGCCAATATAACAGGACTGTATCTGTTAGAAAAACTCAAGTCACAACTTGAGAAGAAATATGGAAGAGAGATCAGTTTTGCTGAGATAACTGAGTGTATTGAAAACTCTGAGGAGATGGAGATGTACTTCGATGTAAGTCTTCCACAGTTTGAAAGAGATGAATATGATGTAATCTTTGAAATAGATAGAGTTATAAAAGGAAGTCTAAAAAATGATATGGATTACTTCCACATCATCTACAGAAGTTTAGTTGAAAAGTATAGAGAGACATTGGAAAAAATTGTTGCTCTCACAGGTAGAGAGTTCAATAAAATTCATATGATAGGTGGAGGGGTAAAATCTCCAATTCTATGTCAGATGATAGCTGACTACACAGGACTGGAAGTTTTAGCTGGACCTACTGAAGCCACAGCATATGGAAATATCCTAGTTCAACAGATGGCACTGGGAGAGGTAAAGGATCTCCAAGAGGGATTGAAGATAATAAGAAATTCATCAGAATTTTATAACTATACACCAAAAAATAAAAAATAATTTAGGGGGAAATAGAAAATGAATTATCCAAAAATAGGAATTAGACCGACAATAGATGGAAGAAGAGGACCACTTCAAGTAAGGGAGTCACTAGAAGAGCAAACAATGAATATGGCGAAAGCTGCTGCAAAACTTTTTACTGACAACTTGAGATATGCAGATGGAACTCCTGTACAAGTTGTAATTGCTGACACAACAATAGGAAGAGTTAAAGAGGCTGCTGACTGTGCTGAGAAATTTAGCAGAGAAAATGTAGATATCACTTTAACAGGTACTCCTTGCTGGTGCTGTGGTTCTGAGACAATGGATATGGACCCAATGACAATAAAAGGAGTTTGGGGATTCAATGGAACTGAAAGACCTGGAGCTGTTTACCTAGCTGCTGTACTTGCTGGACATGCTCAAAAAGGATTGCCAGCATTTGGAATCTATGGAAAAGATGTTCAAGATGCAGATGACGATTCAATCCCTGAAGATGTTCAAGAAAAACTTTTAAGATTTGGACGTGCAGCACTTGCAGCGGCACAAATGAGAGGAAAAAGCTATCTACAAATCGGTTCTATCTGTATGGGAATCGCTGGTTCAAT
>X1_Eurasian_Beaver__coassemble_348_pt1 | contig 8067 bp, 9 predicted proteins | sample X1_Eurasian_Beaver__metabat2_high_PE_007 | metagenome-assembled genome bin X1_Eurasian_Beaver
GTCTAAAACATATCCCATATCCACTTCTTTTCCATCTACTTTAGCAGCTACAGCTTTTTTAGCCAATGAATTACTAATACTTTTTGCCACCTCAAACATATTTACTGAGTTTTCAAACTCTTTTATATCTCCACTTGGGAGTGTAACTTTTAACATATATTCACCTCTTTAAAATTTATCGAATTTTTAATCATCCATATAATCTTTTATTTTTATACCATCAAACAAAGATGCTGACGGATTTGTTTTTCTATCTTCTTTCCAACCTTTTCTGTTAGCTCCGATTCCAAAAATATTTACATCTGGGAATGTTAACAGTTTAAATTGAAGCGCTGCTTGCCACTCATAATCTTTTTTGCTTACACTATATTCTTTTAAAAATGCTACAGACCACTCGTAGTATCCCATTTCTTTTCCTATCTCTACTCCGATTCCGTCCATTCTTTTTCTTTTATCCGTTGTAGTTGTTCCTTTGAGACCATCATAAAATTTAGCATAGGTTTTTAATCTCCAACCTTCACTCGGTCTTCCTATTTTAGCGTGAAGACTTACTTTATGATCTTTTTCATAATCTCTCCAAGAACTTCCAGAATATCCAGACGTCTGTGAATACTCATATCCAACTCCATATCTGTTATATGCATAATAGAGTTTCATCTCTGCTTCCTGTAAAGATTGAAGATAATTTCCAGTTTGCTCATATCTCTTTTGATTTCTTTGAAGTTTTAAAGATGTGAAAAAGGCTTCCTTATAATCTCCACCGCCTATTCTTTTCTCCATTGTTCTACGTAAATCAAAGTGCATTGCCTGCTGAGCATTTTGTCTATCCACCAACATTGTTTTTACTTCATCTAATTCAGCTTGTGTCAATTCTTCTGCTTTCTTTCCAAACTCTTTTTCAGCATAATTCTCAATGTCTACTTCGTTAAATTTTTTATTTTTGTAGTCATAAGATAAATAAATTTCATCTGAACTTAAATTTCTATTTTGTTCCGAATTATCTTTTTCATAGGTTCCTGTTATTTTATGTTGCTGATCTCCATCAATTAAATAACTAACTTTATAGAGTTCATTTTTAAGCCCAATCTCTCTTTTATTTAACGTATAATTTTCTCGTTTATCCGTAGCTTGAGCATACTCTAAGTTTAATTTATTTAAATTTTTGCTATATTCATATCCATATCTATCTTCACGTATTCTTTCAAGTGAATCATCAATTTCAGCTATATCCCAAACTCTAGCATCTATTTTTGTATTTTTGTAATAAACTCTGTGATTTTTGATTTTTAATGAAGTTCCATAATTTTCATATTTTAGATCATTATAATTTTTTCCAGAACGAGTTTCATCATCATACCTTTTATCAAAACTATAATCTAATTTTAAAATAACTTTTTCTAATGGCTGAATATTCAACTCATTTTTAAATATCTTATTTGCAAGATGATTATTATATGCTCTATCTTTTTCTTCATAAGTTACTTGATAGTTTATTTTTTTATCATCCATTTCCCACTCAATTTTATCTTGAACTTTTTGAGTGTTATATTTGTTTCTAAGTCTTTGCATTTTTAAATTATTACCAGAATAATTATAATGTCCATAATCATATTTAAGTTCATTTTCTATATTTTTCCCTAATAGCTGTGTATATTCTCCTCCAAGTTTTGTATATAAACTTGAGTCATCACCATTTCCACCATTAGTATAATCATCATATCTCACACTTGCAGAATACTTAAATTCTGAATTCTGCCCAAGATAATAGGTTGGTGTAGTTGCTCCAACTTTAAAGAAATCTGAAATATTTTTATATTTTATATAGGATCCATCATAGAGTCCTCTCCTATCCCAGAATTCTTCTCTAGTATGTCCTCCTGAAAGAGTTAAAGTTGCCCAAGATGTATTGAGATTTATATATCCCTCTTGTTCCATCACATCTTCATAGATTATATTTTCATATCTATTAAATTGTTTGTCTCTTTCATTTCCAGATATAAGGTTTTTTCTAAAGGGGTCTTCCAAAAGAGAAAGTTTCTTTTCAGATGAATCATATCGATATCCCACTTTATATTTTAATCCTTCATTCACTTTATAATCTCCAACTGAAAGATTAAAGTTTTTACTATCATAAATATCATATTGAGGAATTGTATAAATTTCATAATCCCCTAAAAGAGTTGTTGCTGTTCCCAACCAACGTCTATTTAAATTTAGGTTTCTTTCCCATAAAGAGAGGGTTCTATACTTATCTTCATTTTTTTCATCGTATTTCAAAGAAAGTTTTTTCTCCTTATCAATAGCTTCAAATCCAAAATTTTCAGCTTTTGATTTTAAATATTTTGTTGTTCCACCTGGAGCTGGATCATAAAAATAAGTATAATACCCACCGATTTTTATTTTTTCATTTTCTTTGTAAAGAGAAACGTCTGTTAAAAGAGAGTAATCACCTCTATAATCGTCAATCTCATCATTTACAATAAGTTTATAGGCATCTAAATCGTCAACTCTTTTTACCTTTGCTTTAAATGTTGTATCTCCAACACTCAAGTTTGAATCCAAAGTATAAAAAGTCATAGCTTTTCCCTTATAAGGGTCTGGCATTCCTAAATAATTCCAATTTTTTTTATCAAATCTTCCTTGATCTCTATAATCATCTATTAAATCGTTTAAGACAGGAATCATATTATAAGTAGCATTTTTTATATCTAAGTTGAAATTACCATACTCACCAATATAATCATGCGAAAATTCAATTCCCCATCGATCATCAGCACCCCTATTTTTTCTATACACTAAAAGGTCATCTATATTTAGCTTTGTAGTTCCAAACTTATCAAATTTATACCAGTTTTCCCATCTGCCAATTAAAAATCCTTGATATTCTGCAAATTTAGGAGCAAATCCTCCTACATATTTACTATCTCTATCTCCCCATAAGAATCCCCAGCTACTATTTATTCCATATTCATCTTCTGTTCCAATAGTTGGAAATAAGGGAACCATTGAATCCCTTCTTATATTCACTCTAAACCATGGTAGAGTAAATGGAGTAATATCAGTTTTTCCAATAAACAAATCACTTCCTTTTAGTGTCATCTGTTTATCTGGTTCAATTTCTATCGAATTAGAAAGGAAATGATATCCTACTAAATTTGGGTCTCTTGTTTTAAGAATTAGTGGGTCCGTTGTTGCCCAACCATTTTTTATATAAATATTATTATTTTTATAGTCTACTGATTTTCCACCAAAGTATATTCTATCATTCGGTACTTCAGCTCCTGTTAATTTTCCAACTTCTACGGAGCCAAAAGTTTTAGAAAATTCTCCATTTTCTCCATCCAAAGTAACTACAGCACTTTCTGTATCTACTTCTAATTTTCCTAGTTCCCCATCCACTTCTATAAAAATTTTCTCAGGGGAATATACTTTATTTTCGGCCTCATCTCTTTTCAGATTAAAGGCTTTCATTTTCATGTTTCCATATTTTATATCTGCTCCTTGAGTAGAGGTCAATGTATCCGTATTCAAATCAAGTTCAACTATATTGTCCTCTTGAGCTCTGGCAATATTTAGACAAGTTGCTATTATAGCTCCCATCAAATATACCCTTCTCTTCATGAAAACCCTCCCCGCTCGTAATCTCTTTAAGGGTAATTATAACATAAAAGAGGTTGTTTATCAAACAACCCCTTTACCAATTTCTTTACTATTCAGTTCTTATATTATTTTGCTGCTGCTTTATCAAGTTCAGCTTTTAGTTCATTTTTTTGTCTTAATCCTACAAATTTATGTTCAACTTTTCCATTTTTGAATACGAACAGAGTAGGAATACTTCTGATTCCAAATTCTCCTGCAATATCTCCACATTCGTCTACATTTACTTTTCCAATTTTATATGGAACTTCAGAAGCAAGTTCGTCTAATATTGGAAGTTGCATTTTACAAGGCCCACACCAATCTGCCCAAAAGTCTACTAATGCTACTCCTTGGAAGTCAATTATTTCTTTTACAAAGTTCTCATTATTTAAAGTTATTATTTTACTCATAATTCTCCTCCTTTATTCATCACATAAATATCTTCTCAGCTCAATTATACCGTGCAGAGATTTCTTTTCCTTCAAATTTTTATTCCTTTTTCTCTTTCAGCTTGTGATCTATTTACATAGTACGGCTCTAACGTGTAAAGATTATCCTCTTCCCTTAAAAGAGCCATTTCTCCAAGAAGTCCCCCCCTTGGTAAAGATCCACATACTGAAGTAAAAATTGCATTTTCTCCCATGATCTCTTCTATAAGATTTCTATAAACAAGAGCTCCATCACCTAAAAATAATGTCTTCTTATCCTTTTGATTTTCTAGAATTTTTCTCAATTCTCCATCAAAATATTCACCATCTTTTTTGAAGTAGACTCTCTCTTTTCTTGCATCTATCATAGGAAGAATTTCATAGTCGCCTTTTAAAGCATTTGCTTCGATCAAATCCAATTCATTTATCCCAACAATTGGTTTTCCTAGTGCCATTGCTAAACCTTTTGCAACTCCCACACCAATTCTAATTCCTGTAAATGACCCTGGTCCTATACTTACTGCTATTTTATCAACATCCTTGGGTTGATATTCTGTAAGTTTAAATAATGCATCTACAGACTGCATAATCGTAGCAGAATGATTTTGTTTTAGATTTAAATTTATTTCTCCTACTAATCCATCCACAGCATCATTATACAAACTTACACTTCCCATCTTTGTAGATGTATCAATTGCTAAAACCAACATATTTTAACATCTCCTCTTCTTTTTTCTCGTTTCCAAGATATTGGATGGAAAGCTTTCTTTTATCTTCATCGAAATATTCTAATTTTATTTCAATATATTCCTTTGGTAATTCACTTTCAATTATATTTGCCCACTCGATAATGACTACTCCATCAGAATTTAAATAATCTTCATATCCAACTTCATAGACCTCTTCTGCTTCTCCCAGACGATAGACATCAAAATGGTATAGTGGTAATCTTCCACTTAAATATTCAAGAACATAGTTAAAAGTTGGACTTTTTAAATTTTCTGTAATTCCAAAACTCTTAGCAAACTCTTTTACAAAAGTTGTCTTTCCAGCTCCTAAATCTCCAATTAATGCTATAACAGTATTTTTACCTACATATTTTCCTAAATTGAAAGCTAATTTATCCAATTCTTCAAAGGTGACTATTTTTTCCATTTTTCACCTCTAACCTTGAATTTTTCTTACTATATTTGTTGTAGATTTTCCCTCTACAAAATTTAAAATTCTAACTTCTCCACCATTTCTTTCTACTACTTCAGTTTCAGGCAAATCTTCTTTTCTATAATCTCCACCCTTAACATGAATTGATGGTTTTAAAGTTTCTATAAGTTCAACCGGAGTATCTTCTGAAAAGATAACAGCATAGTCAACAGCCTTTAATCCACATAGCATTTCAGCTCTGTCAATTTCATTGTTAATTGGTCTTGTTTCTCCCTTTAATCTCTTGACGGAACTGTCTGAGTTTACTCCAACCACTAAGATATCCCCTTGTCTTTTTGCTTCTTCTAAATATCTGAGATGACCTACATGAAGAATATCAAAGCATCCATTTGTAAAAACAACTTTCTTATTTTGTTTTTTTGCATTTTCAATTAAAGTTGCTGCAAACTCCTTTTCTAAAATCATATTTTCCTCCGAATTATTTTGTTCCAAATATTCTATCTCCACAGTCTCCAAGACCTGGGTATATATATCCTTTTTCATTTAATCCTTGATCAATTCTAGCAGTATAAATTGCTACATCTGGATGTTTTTGTAGAATATTTGCAATTCCTTCAGGAGCAGCTACTAGACACATAAATAAAATGTCTTTAACTCCTTTTTCTTTTAAATAATCAATTGCATATACTGCTGATCCCCCAGTTGCTAGCATTGGATCCACTAAAAGAACTTTTCTATTTTCAACATCTACTGGAAGTTTACAGTAATAGTATACTGGTTCTAGACTCTCTTCATCTCTATATACTCCAATATGACCAATTTTAGCTGTTGGAATTAAATCCAGTATTCCATCTACCATTCCTAGACCTGCTCTCAAAATTGGAACAATTGCTATTGCTCTATCCTCAAGGGCATGTCCTGTTGTCTTCATCAATGGTGTTTCTACCTCAATCTCTGATAATTTTAGATTTTTAGTAGCTTCATATGTCATAAGTTTAGCTATCTCATTTAGATTTTCTCTAAAACTTTTTGTATCAGTATCCTTGTTTCTTAAAATAGTAAGCTTATGCTGAATAAGCGGGTGATTTACTTCTATTACTGCCATAATATTCCTCCCCATAGAAAAAAAACAGGACAAAGGTCCCGTTTTTATTATTTATTGATTCCGTATCTTTTATTGAATTTGTCAACTCTTCCAGCTGTATCTAAGAATTTAGCTTTTCCAGTATAGAATGGGTGACATTTTGAACAAACTGCTACTTTAAGTTCGTCAGATTTAGTTGAGTAAGTTGATCTTGTATCAAATTTTTCTCCACAAGTACACTCAACAGTTACTACATCATATTTAGGATGAATTCCTTTTCTCATTTTTTACACCTTCCTCACGAAAATTATATAAATATCACAAAAGATTTTAACATACATATCTATTTTTTGCAACTAGATTTTTCCCTTTTTTTATAATATAATTTAAAGCTAATTAGGAGGTATTAAGGCTAAAAAATTTTACGCTTATTTCATAGAACAAAGTGGTGAAATTGGTATTGTAACCGCTTGGGAAGAATGCAAAATAATTATAGCAGGAAAAAAAACTCGTTATAAATCTTTTGCCTCTCAACTAGAAGCACAAAATTGGTTAAATGATGGAGCACACTATGAGAATAAAAAGTTAAAAAAAGAATTGCTTAAAGCAGAACTAAAAGATGGAATTTACTTTGATGCTGGAACTGGTCGAGGAATTGGTGTCGAAGTACGTGTAACTGACAAGCATGGTTCCTCTCTACTCTCTTCCATAATTGACTCTGATAAAATTACTGAACATGGTAATTATCTAGCGCCTGAGTCTTCTACCAACAATTATGGTGAACTTTTAGGAATTCAATTTGCATTGGAATTAGCACTTAAAGAAAATATATTATATATCTTCGGAGATAGTAAATTAATCATTGACTACTGGTCAAAAGGATTAGCAAATTTTTCATCACTAAAAAAAGAGACTGTTGAACTGATCAACAAAGTCTCTCTACAAAGAAAATATTTTGAAGCTCTTGGCGGTAAAATTGAGCATGTTTCTGGCGATATAAATCCAGCTGATCTCGGTTTCCATAAATAATTAAAGTTCTATGAGGAGGACCCCTTTAATCTCTTCTAAAAATTTTTTTCCCTCCTCAGATAACTTCACTCTATATGTTACTCTTTCATTAAAATCTTTCTCTAAAATTTCTCCTGAACAACTTTCAATTACAGTATCCACTTCACTTATTTTTTCATATGAAAAGTCAGCTAAATATAATTTTTTATCTATAAATTCAACCACTTCAGCTTCTTGTACTGCTAGTTTTACAGTCTTTGCATAATTTCTTATCAAACCTCCTGCTCCTAATTTTATTCCACCGAAGTATCTTGTTACAACAACAACTAAATTTTCTACTTCCATATAGGTTAAAATATCTCCCATGGGTTTCCCTGCAGTCCCAGAAGGTTCTCCATCATCATCAACCTTAAAATATTCTTGCCCATTATCTATTACTCTATAAGCAGAACAATTATGAGTAGCGTCTGGGTGCTTTCTTTTAATCATTTCAATAAATTCTTCAGCTTCTAGTTTTGTATTAATTGGTTTTATATACCCAATAAATTTAGATTTTTTTTCTTCAAATTCTATCTGTGCCTCTCTTGCGACAGTTTTCATCTAAAATCTCTCCTAGTTATATTATATTTATATTTTTTTAAAATAAACCAACTCTCTGGAGCAAATACTATTCCAAATAAAATTAGTTAAATAAGATATACTTTTTTTCACGTTATTTCTCTTTCTATTCTTGTTGGTAGATATGGC
>X1_Eurasian_Beaver__coassemble_356_pt1 | contig 7946 bp, 15 predicted proteins | sample X1_Eurasian_Beaver__metabat2_high_PE_007 | metagenome-assembled genome bin X1_Eurasian_Beaver
CTTATGTTAGCTGCAACTTGACCAACTACATCTTTTTTTTTTTTTTCAATATGAATTGTTGTATTTTTTTCAACAGTCATTTTGATTCCATTTACTTTTTCTATAATTACTGGATGAGAATATCCAAGAGCCATTTCTAGCCCTCCATTTTTCTCAGCAGCTCTATATCCAACTCCGACAAGGTTTAAAGTTTTTTTGTAACCATTTGTTACACCTTCAACCATGTTATTGATAAGAGCTCTTGTTGTTCCGTGTAAAGATCTTACAGCTGGAAGATCATTTGCTCTTTCAAATGTCATTTCGTTGTTTTCTACATTTATTTTTACTTCATCAAAGAATTTTTTTGTTAGAGTACCTTTTGGTCCTTTTACAGTAACTTCATTTCCGTTAACTGTAATCTCAACACCAGCAGGTACCACGATAGGCTTTTTACCTACTCTTGACATTTATGGACACCTCCTAAGTTTTATTACCAAACGAATGCTAGTACTTCTCCACCTACATTATTTTGTCTAGCTACTTTATCAGTAACTATTCCTTTAGATGTAGATACAATAGCAATTCCTAGTCCAGATAGCACTCTAGGCATATCTTCTACAGAAGAATAAACTCTTCTTCCTGGTTTAGAGATTCTTTTTATTCCTTTTATAACTCTCTCTTTACCATCATATTTTAAATATACTCTTATATTTTTTTTATTTCCATCAGCGATAACTTTATAGTTAGCGATATATCCTTCCTCTTTAAGGATTTCTGCTAATCTCTCTTTTAAGTTAGAGTGAGGAACATCAACCTTCTCATGCATAACAGCATTAGCATTTCTAATTCTTGTTAGCATATCAGCAATTGGATCTGTTAAAAACATCTACTAAAGCCTCCTTCCAATAATATTACCAAGACGACTTCTTAACACCTGGGATTAATCCAGCACCAGCAAGCTGTCTGAATTTAACTCTCGATATAGCGAAATCTCTCATATATCCTCTTGGTCTTCCATCTATTTCACATCTATTGTGTTTTCTAACTGCAGAAGAGTTTTTAGGCAACTTGTTTAATTCAAGCATAGCCTCGAAATCTCCAGCATTAACTCTCTTTTTAAGTTCTTCTCTTTTAGCTGCGAATTTATCAACAAGTTCAGCTCTTTTTACTTCTCTTGCGATCATTGACTTTTTAGCCATTAAATTTTACCCTCCTCACTATTACTTTTTGAAAGGCATTCCAAACGCCTTAAGTAAAGCTCTTCCTTCTTCATCTGTCTTAGCAGAAGAAACTATAGTGATAGACATTCCGAATAGTTTGTCAACTTTATCGATTTCTATTTCAGGGAAAACTAATTGATCTCTTAATCCTAAAGAGTAGTTTCCTCTTCCATCGAATGCATCTGCTGATACCCCTTCGAAGTCTCTTACTCTTGGAAGAACTACGTTTACTAATCTATCTAGGAAATCGTACATTCTTTCTTTTCTTAAAGTAACTTTTGCACCTATTGGCATTCCTTCTCTTAATTTGAATCCAGCTTCAGATTTTCTAGCTTTTCTTATAGCTGGTTTTTGACCTGTAACGATCATAAGATCGTTTGCAGCTGCATCTATTAACTTAGAGTTTTGAGTAGCTTCTCCAACTCCCATGTTAACAACTATTTTATCTAGTTTAGGAATATCCATTACATTTGTAATTCCTAATTCTTTAGCAATAGCTGGAGCGATTGTTTCATTGTATAATTTATGATATCTTGAAACGTACTTAGACACTTATGATATCCTCCCTTCTTATAGAACTTCACCAGATACTTTAGAATATCTTACTTTTTTTCCATCAACAAATTTATATCCAACTTTAGTTGGTTTTCCAGCTTTCTCATCAAATATCATTACTTTTGAAGAGAATATAGCCGCTGGCTTAGTAACAACTCCACCTTGTGGGTTCATCGGAGTTGGTTTCATGTGTTTAGTTACTTCGTTAACTCCTTCAACGATAACTTTTCCTTTTTTAGGGAACACTTTTAAAACTTTACCAGTTTTTCCTTTATCTTTACCAGAAATTACATAAACTGTATCTCCAGATTTAACGTGCATTGACTCAGGCACAAACTTGATTTTAGGTTTAGCCACGATAATTAGCCTCCTCTCTAAATATTATTAGATTACTTCTGGAGCTAGAGAAACTATCTTCATAAAGTCTTTAGCTCTTAATTCTCTTGCAACAGGTCCAAATGTTCTTGTTGCTCTTGGTTCATTATTATTATTGATTATAACTCCTGCGTTATCATCAAATTTTATGTATGATCCATCTTCTCTTCTTAGTTCTTTTTTAGTTCTAACGATAACTGCTTTTACAACGTCACCTTTTTTAACGTTTCCACCAGGTATCGCTTCTTTAACAGATGCTACAACAATGTCACCAATTCTTCCGAATCTTCTTCTAGATCCACCAAGAACTCTTATAACCATAAGTTTCTTAGCCCCAGAGTTATCAGCAACATTAAGGATAGTTTGTTGTTGTACCATTAAACCTTCCTCCTCTCAACAATAATTGGAATTATTTTGCCTTTTCTAGGATGTTAACTAGTCTCCATCTTTTATCTCTTGATAGTGGTCTAGTTTCCATTATGCTCACTCTATCTCCAACGTGAGCTTCATTGTTTTCGTCATGAGCTTTGAATTTAGTAGTGCTCTTAACTCTTTTCTTATATATTGGATGAAGTACCATTGTTTCAATTGCAACAACGATAGTTTTATCCATCTTGTCAGAAACAACTATTCCTTCTCTTACTTTTCTTTCGTTTCTCAAGGTTTTGACCTCCTCTTCTAAGAATACTCTATGCAATGAATTTCAACAAAATTATCTTTCGTTTAAGATAGTGTTGATTCTTGCGATTTCTCTTCTAACTTCTCTAATTTTAGCAGTGTTAGTTAGTTGTCCTAATGAAAGTTGGAACTTTAGGTTGAATAACTCTTCCTTAAGCTCTTTGCACTTAACAACTAAGTCTTCAGTAGATAATGCTCTTATTTCCTTAGCTCTCATTAGTTTTCACCACCATTCTCTTTTTTTACTATTTTACATCTGATAGGAAGCTTCATTGACGCTTTTCTTAAAGCTGCCATTGCTTTTTCTTCAGTTACACCAGCAACCTCGAACATTATTCTTCCTGGTTTAACTACTGCAACCCATCCTTCAACGTTTCCTTTACCTTTACCCATTCTTACTCCGATAGGTCTAGCTGTAATCGGTTTATCTGGGAATATTCTTATATAAGTTGTACCTTCTCTTCTGAAAGTTCTGTTAATTCCAACCCTACAAGATTCGATTTGTCTGTTTGTTATCCAAGCCGGTTCTAAAGCTTGTAATCCATATTCACCGTAAGCAACAGTAGTTCCTCTACCTGCTTTACCTTTCATTCTTCCTCTGAACATTTTTCTATGTTTCGTTCTTTTAGGCATCAACATGATTACGCTTCCCCTCCTTCCTTCTTAGTTGGAAGTACTTCACCGTGGAATATCCAAACTTTAATTCCAAGTGCTCCATAAGTAGTATGAGCAGTTGCAGTTGCATAATCAATATCTGCTCTAAGTGTATGTAAAGGAACTTTACCTTCAACTACCCATTCAGATCTTGCAATCTCTGCTCCATTAAGTCTTCCAGAAACCATAACTTTGATTCCTTTAGCTCCAGCTCTCATAGCTCTCATTATAGCTTGGCTAACAGCTCTTTTATAAGCAACCCTTTTTTCTATAGAAGTTGCTATATTTTCAGCAACAAGTGTTGCATCTTTATTGAAGTCTTTAACTTCTTGAACTTTAACTGTAACTTTTTTTCCAGTTAAAGCTTCTAATTTAGCTCTAAGAGCTTCTATTTCAGCACCTTTTCTTCCGATGATGATTCCAGCTTTTGCAGTGTTAATAATAACTACTACATTAGAAGGAGATGTTCCTTCGATCTTAACTTTCGCTATTCCAGCGTGGAAGTAATTCTTCTTTATAAGATCTCTGATTCTCATATCTTCATGGAAGTACTTAGCGTATTCTTTTTTATCTGCATACCAGTTAGAATCCCAAGTTCTTGTTATTCCAAGTCTTAGTCCTCTAGGATCAACTTTTTGTCCCACAGTCTTACCTCCTTAAATTACTTTTCAGAAACAGCAACCACAATGTGTGCAGTTGGTTTTCTGATGATGTCTGCTCTTCCCATTGCTCTTGGCATTACTCTTTTAAGAGCTGGTCCATCGTTTATCATTATAGTTGATACCACTAATTTTTCTTCGTTCATTTTGAAGTTATTAGTCGCGTTCGCAATAGCTGACGCTAATGTTTTCTTTATAAATCCTGCCGCTTTTTTGTTTGTATACTCAAGTATATCTAAAGCTTCTAAAGCTGATTTTCCTCTAACAAGGTCAGCTACTAATCTAGCTTTTCTAGGCGACAATCTTACGAATTTAGTTATTGCTCTAGCTTCCACTAGTCCAACCTCCTTCTAATTTTATCTATTTATAAATTGAGATTATTTTTTCTTTTTCTTTTTATCTACACCGTGTCCGTAGTAAGTTCTAGTTGGTGCGAACTCTCCAAGTTTGTGACCAACCATTTGCTCAGTTACGTGAACAGGAATGTGTTTTTTTCCGTTGTAAACACCGAATGTTAATCCGATGAAGTTAGGAAATATTGTAGATCTTCTTGACCAAGTTTTTATAACAGCTTTAAGGTCGTTAGCTGCAACTGCAGCTTCAACTTTTGCCATTAAGTGATGGTCAACGAAAGGTCCTTTTTTTAGTGATCTAGCCATTACGCTTTAGCCTCCTCTCGAAAATTACTTCTCGTTTCTTCTTCTTACGATAAACTTATCTGTAGTTTTCTTTCCTCTTGTTTTAACACCAAGAGTAGGTTTTCCCCAAGGTGTTAAAGGAGCTTTTCTTCCAACAGGAGTTCTACCTTCTCCTCCTCCGTGAGGGTGATCACAAGGGTTCATTGCAGATCCTCTAACGTGAGGTCTTCTTCCCATGTTTCTGTTTCTTCCTGCTTTACCGATTGATACTAGGTTATGTTCAGCATTTCCTACTTCTCCGATAGTAGCCATACATTCACCGTGAACTAATCTAAGCTCTCCCGAAGGTAATTGAACGTGACAGTAAGTTCCATCTTTTGCAACTAGTCTAGCAGCTGTTCCAGCAGATCTTACTAATTGTCCACCCTTTCCTCTTTGTAACTCAACATTATGTATTTGAGTCCCTACAGGCATATCTTTTAATTTAAGAGCATTTCCTGGTTTTATTTCAGCATTTGCTCCTGCCATTACTACTGCACCTTTTTTAAGCCCTTTTGGAGCAAGTATATATCTTTTTTCTCCATCAGCATAGTGAAGAAGTGCGATATTTGCAGTTCTATTTGGATCATATTCGATAGTAACAACTTTCGCTGGTACATCAAGTTTATTTCTTTTGAAATCTATTATTCTGTAAAGTCTTTTGTGACCTTTTCCTCTATTTCTACAAGTTCTATGTCCGTAGTTATCTCTACCATAAGCAGATTTTAAAGGTACAGTTAAAGACTTTTCAGGTCTTACGTTGTCTAGCTCATCATTAACTATTCTAGACATATGTCTAGTACCATTAGTGATAGCTTTCATCTTTCTAATAGCCATTTGCTTTAACCTCCGAAAATATTAATAGACCTATATCTATCTTTAGCCGTTTACTATACTTCTTTGAAGTAAGTGATTGTGCTTCCGTTAGCTAATTTAACGATAGCTTTTTTCTTAGCTTGAGTTTTGTAAAGTCTCATACCATGTCTTTTAGTTACAGGTTTTATATTCATTGTAGCAACTTCTTCAACTTTAACACCGAATATTGTTTCTACAGCTTTTCTTATTTCTATTTTATTAGCCTTTGGACTAACTTCGAAAGTATACTTGTTGTATGCTCTTCTTAGTTCTTCAGTCTTCTCAGTAACGATAGGCTTTTTTATGATATCATAAGCAGTCATTATCCAAGCACCTCCTCGATAGTAGCTAGTGCTTCCTTAGTAAGGATTACTTTATCTTGCTTAAGTAGCCAGTAAACTCCAATTTCATTTGGTTGAAGTACTACTGCATTTTCAAGATTTCTTGCTGATAAATAAAGATTGTAATCAGCTTGAGTAGTTAAGTCATTTACTACAAATAGTTGTTTATCAGTAGCTTCTATTGCATTTCCTAATGCAATGATTGTTTTAGTTTTTGGAGTTTCTATTGTTCCATCAAGAACAACTATCTCTCCAGCTGCTGCTTTAGCAGAAAGTGCTGATCTAAGTGCTAGATTTCTAACTTTCTTATTAACTTTTTTCTCGTAAGATCTTGGTTGTGGACCGAATGTAACTCCTCCACCTACCATGTGAGGGGCTCTTATAGAACCTTGTCTAGCTCTACCAGTACCTTTTTGTTTGAAAGGTTTTCTTCCTCCTCCTCTTACCATTGCTCTTGTTTTAGTAGCAGCAGTTCCTTGTCTAGCAGCTGCTAACTCTGCAGTTAGTACTTCGTGTAGCACTGCTTGATTTGGCTCTATTCCGAAAACTGTATCTTTAACTTCAACAGTTCCAGCTTGCTGCCCAGTCAAGTTATATATGTTTAAAACTGCCATTGTTTTCCTCCTTCCACACTAACCTATTATTTCTTTACTGCTGGGTTCACTACGATGTAGCTGTTCTTAGATCCTGGAACCGCACCTTTTATAAGGATTAGATTGTTTTCAACATCTACTTTAACTACTTTTAAGTTTTGAACAGTTACTTTTTCATTTCCATATTGTCCAGCCATCTTTTTCCCTTTCATTACTTTTCCTGGGAAAGTAGATTGTCCAATTGATCCTCCAAGTCTGTGGTTTCTAGATACCCCGTGAGATGCTCTATTTCCACTGAAGTTATGTCTTTTCATAACTCCTGAAGTTCCTTTACCTTTTGAAGTTCCTGTTATATCAACAAACTCAACACCGTTAAGTACATCAACTTTAATTTCTTGTCCTAGTTCATAACCGTCAACAGAATCAACTTTGATTTCTTTAACGAATCTTAAAGGCGATACTCCTGCTTTCTTGAAGATTCCCATTAGAGGGTTAGTAGTGTTTTTTTCTTTTTTAACGTCGAATCCAACTTGTAAAGCTGTATATCCGTCGTTTTCTACAGTTTTCTTTTGTATAACGAAGTTTGGACCAGCTTCTACAACTGTAACTGGAATGAATTTTCCATCTTCAAATATTTGAGTCATTCCAATTTTTTTAGCTAAAATTCCTGCCATTGTTTTTACCTCCATCAAATAATATATTGGTTGACAACTTGACCTCGTGGTTCCATAAACCATTCTTATATAACGTCAACTTGTATTATTCTGTAAGGATAATTTTTATTAAAATTACCCGAAAATCAGCGATACTAGATGAAATAATAAAGCAATTACGCTTGTTTAATTTCTATTCCAACACCAGCTGGTAAGTTTACCGCTGTTAAAGAAGCGATTGTTTTAGGATTAGAGTTATTGATCTCTACCATTCTTCTGTGGATTCTCATTTCGAACTGCTCTCTAGAATCTTTGTTAACGTGAACTGATCTTAGAACAGTGTACTTTTTAATCTTTGTCGGAAGAGGCATAGGTCCTGCAATCTCTGCTCCAGACTTTTTAGCAACTTCTGCTATCTTCTTAGCTGATTGATCTAATAGAGTATGATCGTAAGCTTTTAAGTAAATTCTTAACTTGTTAGAAGCCATTTACTTTTTGCACCTCCTTAAAATTATCGCATTAAAAGGATATTTAATCCTCATACACTCTAATGAGTGTATCATACTTTTTAAAAATTGTAAATTCTTTTTTGCTTTTATTTATAAGTATTTTATAGAGAGAGAAATATCCCTCTCTATAAAATAACTTTATAATTTTTATTATTTAGTGATTTCAGCAACAACACCAGAAGCTACTGTTCTTCCACC
>X1_Eurasian_Beaver__coassemble_374_pt1 | contig 7706 bp, 5 predicted proteins | sample X1_Eurasian_Beaver__metabat2_high_PE_007 | metagenome-assembled genome bin X1_Eurasian_Beaver
TCAAAAGACCCTCCAAAATCAATGATATCAAATACTGCAATTGCTAATTTTGCATCCTCTAAAGCTGTATTTACCTCTCTTCTATAATCCTCTTTGTCAAAGATTACTGGAAGATATTTTCCATAATTTTTTATCTTAAAACATCTTTGGCAGTATAAATCCTTCTCCCCTGAATTTAAAACACTCTCAGGAAGGTATCCATTTTTATTTGGCATTTCCGACTGAAGTTCAATTCCACATCCTATACAAACCTTCGTCGTTTTTTTCTCCATAAATTTTTTCACCTCTATAGTTATTTTTTTAATCTTTCAATAATTTTTGGTTTCTTTATCAGATCCAAGTATGGTCCTAACCTTTCAACAGTTGAATATCCAATCAGCTCTTTTACATAGTGAGGATTCATTCCATAGTAGAGCATATGAGCCACAAAGGTATGTCTAAAACTATATGGACTTATCTCATCAGTTATTCCACCTCTCACAGCATATCTGTCCACAATTCTTCTCAGAGACCTGTCACTCAATCTTTTAGCTGACCCATTCACAAAGACGATATTCTCATCATATCTATCGCCAAATTTTATTTTTTTAGCCTCCAGATATCTTTTCAAATACTCTTTTGCTCTCTCACTGAAAAAGACTGTTCTCTGCCCTCTTAAATTTCCAACTTTCATCTCTCTTTTTTCCATATCGATGACACTCTCACCTAGAGATAGAAGTTCTTGAGAAGTCAACCCACTCGAATACATTATTTCAACCATAGCTCTATCTCTCAATCCACTCCAAGTTTTAAGAGAGATTGCCGATCTGACCTTTTCAATCTCTTCTCGACTTAAAATGTCAGGTTCTTCCAATTTAAAGGTAGGAGAGGTAATCATTGGGGTAATATCCCTTTTCATTATACCATTTTTTTGTAAATATTTTAAAAAAACTCTGATCGATGAGTGTTTACGATTGATTGACCTCTTCCCAATATTGTTTTTTTGTAGTTTTAAAGTTAGACCTCTAAAAAATATGGCATCTAAGTCATCCAAGGATTCCACATCGTTGTTTTCTATGAGGTAATCCATAAATTGTTCTAAATCTTTTTTCAACGACTTTATACTACTGCTTCTTTTCCCCTGTCCAAACTCTGAATAATATAGAAAATCCTTTATCTGCTGTTCCACAATTTTAAGATCCACTTTTTATCACCCCTTTATTTGCTCTTCTAAATAGTTCAAAGCTCTCTCTGAAATTGTTCTATATCTCAATTTTTTATCTTTGATTCTTGGTCCATCTAACTCTCTTATAATTCCAAAGTTTGGTCCCATCGGTTGGAAATTCTTTTTCTCCTCAGTGATATATTTTACAATTGCACCGATGGCACTTCTATCATCTAGGACAAATGGTTTTTCTCCCTTTATCATTCTCTCAATATTCATTGCTGCAAGCATTCCAGTTGCTATGGCACATACGTACCCCTCTCCTCCTGTTATCTGTCCAGCAAAGAAAATATTTTCATGCTCTTTTAAATTCAATGCAGGAGTCAGAAGTTTAGTAGAGTTTATAAATGTGTTTCTATGCATAACTCCATATCTTATGAAATCCGCATTTTCCAGTCCTGGAATCATTGAGAAAACTCTTTTCTGCTCTCCAAATTTCAAATTAGTTTGGAATCCAACAAGGTTATACAGTTTTCCATCTTTGTCATCTTGTCTCAATTGCACAACTGCATAGTCCTCTTTACCATGTTTTGGATTTATAAGCCCCTTAGGTTTAAGCGGTCCGAATACAAGAGTTCTCTCTCCTCTTGAAGCTATTCTCTCAACTGGCATACACGCCTCAAAAAGTTTTTCCTCTTCAAATTTTTTCAGAGGTGCTCTCTCTGCTGTGATAAGTGCATTATAGAAAGCTAGGTACTCCTCTTTATTCATTGGGCAGTTAATATATTCCCCTTCACCCTTGTTATATCTAGATTGGAAGTATACTTTATCCATATCTAATGACTCAAGAGTTACAATTGGAGCAGCTGCATCATAGAAATAAAGGTCGTCCTCTTTTGTCAGTTCAGAGATATTCTTAAAAAGTGCCTCAGATGTAAGAGGTCCACTTGCTATCAATACGATTGCATCTTTAGGTATCTCTTTTAACTCATCATAGATTATTTCAATATTTTCCATCTCTTGAACTTTCTTTGTAACAGCTTCCGAGAACCCCTCTCTATCTACTGCAAGAGCTTGTCCAGCTGGTACCTTATGCTCATCAGCAACCTCTATCACCATAGACCCCAATCTTCTAAGCTCCTCTTTCATCAACCCAGAGGCATTTTCAAGATGGTCTCCTCCAAGAGAGTTACTACAAACAAGTTCAGCAAAATTTGCAGTTTTATGTGCTTCAGTTGTCATCTTAGGTCTCATCTCATAAAGCTTTACCTTTATCCCCTTCTTAGCTAATTGGTAAGCTGCCTCACTTCCAGCCAGTCCAGCTCCTACTACTATAACTTCTCTTTCTTTCATTCTATTCTCCTTTATTCTAAGAACTAAAAATCCCGCCAAGAATATCCGGGCGAGATTTCAGTTCAGTTCTCTACTTTTTTTCTTTTTCTATCTTTCTTATATTTTTACATTCTGGATATCCTGTACAGGCAAGGAATTTTCCCCATCTTCCCCTTCCAATTTTGAAAGGTCTTCCACACTTTTCACAAACCCCTGCAGCTTTAAGAATATCCTCTTCCTCTTTCTCTATCTTTTTAATCTCTTTTGCCAAATGGACAACTCCATTTTTTTCAACAATCTGATTATTTGCCAACATTTTTTTTTTTTCTTTCGGTAGAGGCATTCTGATATTGTTCTCTGAGAATTTTTCACTCTCTAAGTAACTTCCAAATCTTCCAAACTTCAGTAGGAAAGGAACTCCCGTTTCCGTTTTTAAGTCTGTCAGTTTCCCTTTTTTGGCAGCTATTTGAGCCTCTACAAGATCCTTCACATAAATTTTTCCATTTTTTATCTGCTCTGCTGGTATCTCTATCCCCTTCAGAGAGAATTTTTCTTTACAGTTATCCTCATCTTGGCAACCTAAATACCTTCCGAACCTTCCAGTCCTCAGAACCATAAATCCTTTTCCACATGGACAAGGTACATCCGAATAGATGATTCTATTTTTTTCTTCATCCACTTTCTCTTTAAACTTTTCCAAATCTATTGTAAAAGGTTTATAGAACTCTTCCATTACCTCAAGGTATTTTTTCTCTCCCTCTTCGATCTCATCTAAATTATTTTCCATCTTAGAGGTAAATTTAACATTCATCAAATCTCTAAAGTTTTCTTCAAGTATCTCTTTTACTTGGTATCCCAATTCAGTCGGAACAAAAGCTTTCCCTTCTAACATGACATACTCTCTCTTTTTAAGAGTTTCAATGATTGATGCGTAAGTAGATGGTCTTCCTATTCCATCCGCTTCCAATTTTTTTACTAGAGATGACTCTGTCATTCTAGCAGGTGGCTTTGTATATTTCTCTTCAATTTTTAACTCTGTCAAATCGAGATAAGTTTCAGCCTCTATATTTGGGAATTTTCCTGTAAAGATCTCCTCTTCATCTTTGAATAGTTTATAATATCCATCAAAAGTTATTCTTTTTAAAACCCCTCGGAAATCATATCTTTCATATCCTGCAATAATTTCCATCTGCTCATATTTTGCAGGAGCTAGTTGAGAAACAATAAACCTCTCCCAAATTAATTTATACAGTTTCAATTGATCTGCATCTAAATCTTTTTTTACAATCTCAGGAGTAAGCCCAACATCTGTCGGTCTTATTGCCTCGTGGGCATCTTGTATCTTCTCTTTCTTCTTCTTAGTAGCTCTCACTTTTCCAAGATACTCTTTTCCATAGATAGCTTCAATATATTTCTTTGCCATCTCTTTAGCTTCTTCAGATACTCTCGTCGAATCTGTTCTCATGTAGGTGATGAGACCTTTTTGTATTCCACCTATACTCATCCCCTCATAGAGAGTCTGTGCTACTCTCATCGTCTTAGATGCAGAGAAATTTAAAGTTGAAGATGCCAGCTGCTGAAGTGTACTCGTCTTAAAAGGTAGAGGTGGATTCATACTTCCACTACTTACCTTTGCCTCTTTTACAAGGAATTTTTTATTTGGCAATTTTTCAAAGATCTCTTCTACTATTGCTTCATCTGTAATCCTCTCAAACTTTTCTCCATCTACCTTATATAGATTTAAGTTTAAGCTGTTATCAAAAATTCCACTTATATCCCAATATTTGACTGGAACAAATTTTTTTATTTGATCTTCCAAGTCACAGATAAGTTTTAGTGCAACCGATTGAACTCTTCCAGCACTGGTATTTGAAGATATCCCTTTCCAAAGCAATGGACTTATCTCATATCCCACCAATCTATCTAAAACCCTTCTGGCTTGTTGAGCATCTACTCTTTTCTCATCAACCTTTCTTGGATTTTTTATAGCTTCCTTGATAGCAGACTCAGTTATCTCATTGAACTCTATTCTGTTATTTGCCTCAGGGTCCAACTTCAAAGTGTGAGCTATATGCCAAGCTATCGCCTCTCCCTCTCTATCGGGGTCAGATGCAAGATATATTTTATCTGATTTCTTTGCCAAATCTTTGAGAGTCTTTATGACATCTCCCTTTCCCCTAATTGTGGAATAGCTCGGTATAAAACCATTTTCAATATCTACTCCAAGCTTGCTTTTAGGTAAGTCTCTTATATGCCCAAAGGAGGCTGTAACCTGAAAATTCTTTCCAAGTATTTTTTCTATTGTCTTTGCCTTAGCGGGTGATTCCACTATAACAAGATTTTTTTTCAAATTTTTTCACCCCTGTTTGATATCTAGATTAACTTTGTCCTAATTATAGTAGAAAAAATTTAAAAAAGCAACAAAGCCCCTAGACTTTTCTCCTATAACGACCTCCCGCCTCACTAGATACAATCCCTTTCAATTCAAGCTCTGTCAGAGTAGACAACAGATCCGTTATATTCATTCCGGTGGCCAAAAGTAACTCATCTAGATTCATCGCTCCATTAAAATGAACAAAGACTTCTCTTTCACGTGGTGTAAGTTCCAACTCTCCTCCAATCTCATCAGACCTGCTCCAACCGTACTCTTCCAAAATATGCTCAGCTGAAGTAATCAGCTTGGCCTCACTTCTTCTTATAAGGTTATTGCACCCCTCTGAAACTGGAGAAAAAATCTCTCCTGGGATTGCATAGACATCTCTTCCCTCTTCTAGGGCTAATGTTGCAGTTATAAGACTTCCGCCCTTTTCTCTGCTCTCTACAATCACAACTCCTCTGCTGATTCCAGCTATGATTCGATTTCTCTGTGGAAAATTGTAGGGAGCTGGAATAGTCCCCGGAACAAATTCACTCAAAATCAATCCTTTTTCTACAATCATATCCCAGTACTTTCTATTTTCACTCGGATACTTTACATCTATTCCAGAACCTAAAACAGCTATTGTTCTGCCATTTCTTTCCAAAGTTCTTCTATGACAACAGGTATCAATTCCTAAAGCGAGTCCACTCACTGTTGTAACTCCTGCATCTACCAATCCATCTACAATCTTCTCACAGGCATTCCGACCATAGCTTGTCGCCTTCCTCGTTCCTACAATCCCTATACATTTTTCTGTGAGTGCCTCCAACTTTCCCCTATAAAATAGAAATGGGGGTGGCTGTGCAATATGCTTTAAAGCTTCTGGATAACTCTCACTCAGATAAGTAAAGAATTTTATATTCTTCTCCTGCAACTCTTCAACATATCTCTCCATAGAAAAGTTGTCAGCCTTTTCCAACATCTCCAACTCTTTACTGTTCATTTTAAAATAAGTTCTCAGTTGTTCCTCACTCAATCTGCTGATATTCTCATAACTTTTTAATCTCACCATTAAATTTCTTATGGTGCTCTCCTTCATTCCCATACACTTCAGTCTATACCATTCCATACTTAACTCCCTTTTGAATAGACTGTTACCAATAACTCCTTTATACGTGAAGAATTAGGAAATTTTGCTCTTCCAGCTTCTAAAGTTCTTTTGGCTTCAGCTATTCTTCCCATAATCATATAAAGATCACCTAGTGCCACATAACTTTCCTCGCTCTCTTTGCTGTGCAAACAGTATTGAAAATCTGCCAGAGCTTTTTCATATTTTTTTAAATTTCTGTAAGAGATTCCTCTCCCTAAATGAGCCTCATAAAAATTTGGAGCTCTATCTAAAATTTCACTGTAATAGTCCACTGCTAGGTCATTATCCCCTAAAAATCTAGAAGTAGTTGCAGCTCCAAAAAGATTTTTTATCCTTGTCACATCTTTTGAAAAGATATCTCTCGCCTTCTCATACTTTCCTCTCACAAAAAAACTTTCTCCGAAAGAAAATACTCTGTCAGGATTCCCTTTTATTGAATTTAAATAGTTTCTGTAAGATTCATTGTACCTCTGTGACATCTCCAACCGTTTGGTTGGGTCTTTTATAGTTTGCAGCTGATCATCCATCGAATGTAAATCCAAGGCATTTGCAAATCCATTTACTGAAAGTATTACCAACAATATTCCCAATACCTTTTTCATCTTTCTATCTCCTTAATTATGCTTTTTACTTTTCCCTCTGCAAATCTAGTGGTTATCTCATCTCCAACTTGAAGTCCAGAGCACTCCTTAAGTTGCTCCTCACCCTTAAAAGTCAAAGTATATCCTCTCAATAAAACATTCAACGGATTTAATGCAATTAACTTATGGGTTCTAAGTTCCAATTCATTTTGAGCTTTCTTAAACTTTTGTTCCAGTGCCTTATTCAATCTCTCTTCAGCATATATCAGTTCATTGGCTCTATCCTCAAACTTTCTTTTGAGAATTTTTTTCAACTCACTCTCTTTCTGCTCTAACATCTCATATATTTTCTTTTTCTCTGGTATTGCTATCTCCACTGCCTGAGTTGGAGTTGCAGCTCTGACATCTGCCACTAAGTCAGTCAAAAGATAATCTATCTCATGCCCCACTGCCGATATAATTGGTTTTTTAGAGTTAAAGAAAGCAAGTGCCGTCTCTTTTTCATTGAATGCCCATAGATCCTCAATGCTTCCTCCCCCTCTTCCAGCTATTATCAAATCAATTTCAGAAATTTTATTCAGAGTCTCAATCCCCTCTGCAATCTCCTTAGCCGCACCCTCACCCTGCACTTTAGCTGGATAGACATATATATCTATATTCTCAAATCTTTTTCTCACAGTATTGATAATATCTTGTAGTGCTGCTCCTGTGTACGAAGTAACTACTCCTATGCTCTGAGGATATTTTGGAAGAGGTTTTTTATGTTGAGGACTGAAATACCCCTCCTCTTCCATCTCTCTTTTTAAAAGTTCCAACTGTTTAAAAAGCTCTCCACTTCCATCTAATTTTTCTATACAGCTGACTAAAATTTGAAAATCTCCTCTAGTTTCATAGAACCCTACATCTCCAAAAACTTTTACAGAATCTCCCTCTTTTAAATCCTCCTGTATTCTTTTTCCTCTATAATTGAAGGCAGCACATCTCACCTGAGATTTTTTATCCTTCAATGTGAAATAGAGATGTCCACTTTTATAATAAGTTATTCCAGACATCTCCCCTTCCTGGAAAAAATTCTGGAATTCCAAATTTCCATCTAGGTATTCCTTCACCCTCCTATTTAACTCACTGACACTATAAACC
>X1_Eurasian_Beaver__coassemble_380_pt1 | contig 7600 bp, 4 predicted proteins | sample X1_Eurasian_Beaver__metabat2_high_PE_007 | metagenome-assembled genome bin X1_Eurasian_Beaver
AAAAGTTTCCCCTTGAGAAGGCAGAGCCAGATCCATATTTTTTACCAGAAAATCCACATCGTAGACAGAGTTTTTCAGGTCTATATCCCCTTGAAGATTTATAAGCAGATCACTGTTTTTAAAACTCAGGGTCTTTATAGAAATCTGCTCCTTATTGTCTAAAATTTTTGTTTCTAAGATATAACTATCTGTGGCATACTTTTCCTCACCACTCAATCTTATCAATCTGTTCTCATCGAAGTTATATCCGATTTCTAAACCATTTTTTTCATTGTCCCCGATTTTTAACATCAGATCCTTTTTCTCTTTGGAGTAACTTCCAGAGATATTTAAAATATTAGAGCTATTTTTAAAAATAAAATCTTCTCCAAATGAAAATTCAAAATTCCCTATAATTGGAGGCACTGTACTCTCCAACTGTTGAATATTATATTTGATATCCCCTTTAGATTCCTTCGTATTTATCTGTATATCGAGATTAGATCTGTCTACAATTCTCTTCCCATTTATATTGAAAACCAGATCAGTCTTCAGATCATTTATGCTCAATATACTATCTTTAAAAATTAAAACTCCATTAGTATCTTCAAATTTTACTCCCAGATACTCAAACTCTTTTGAATCAAATGCCACCTTGGCAATAAACTCTTTTAAATTATTATATATCAATGAAATTTTGACATCATTTATCATCATATCCTGAAAAGGTAGTCCAGCCTCTTTCAAGTATTTATATTTTTCCGCCTCTGTGAAAGGTAAATCCTTCATCATCATATTTACCTCTACACCTGTTTCTTTGGCATATCTCACTTCAAAGATATTATTTTTCTTTCCAAGAGTATCATAGGTTGCGTCTACATTTACCGCTTCCCCTAAGAACTCAACTGTCCCATTGATATTTGTAATCTCATCAGCTAAGTCCACATATCTAGCTGAAACATTTTCAAAGTTACCCCCTCCGAAAAATCCATCGGAGGCCAGAGTCATATCAAGGTTGGCAATCCCTGAGACATCTGTTATATCTGGACTATTGTATGCATATTGAAGAAGTGAGGCATTCAGTGCCACGTTCTTCAGAAGAATCCTCATGCTGTAATCTTTTGTATAGTCAGTGAAGGAGTAAGAGTAGATTGAATCTCCCTTATGTCCCTCGTAGGAGAGCTCTATCCCCTTTTCCTTGTTGAAGCTTACATATCCATTTACATCGTAGACAGTTTCATGAATTGGAGTGTAGTATGAAATATCTGAATAGTTTATTGTTGCATTGAGCGTAGAAATTTTGTCGATCGGAACTGCCGATCCCTTCTCTTTTTTCTTATTCTCCTTCCCCTTATCGCTCTCATCTTTTGAGGAGGACGAGGTAAATGCTGAAACTATATTTACATTGCTCACATCACTCAGTTGAATGTTAAGTGTTGGACTGTAAGTTATAATCTCTTCAATTCTACCCTTCTTTAGAGATTCTATGGAATATATGATCTCCGTCTTTGGAGAGAAGACTATCTCCTGCCCCTTTGAGATCAATTCCAAATTTTTTATCTCAATCACTCCCAATTTAGGAAAATCGATCTGCTCACTTTTAAAGGTCGGTCCCAAAACGACTTTTAAAATTATCTCCACAGTCTTTGCCCTAGCTGGAAAGAGTGCAATATATCCTCCAAAAAATAGAAAAAGGAAAAAGGCAAGAATCTTTAAGCCAAGTTTGTGCTTAGTGATAAACTTCCTCATTTTTCCTCCTTCTGCTTTCTTATAGTGGTTTCTTAAGTGGAATACCTGATCTTCTTGGATATTTTTTGTCAGTCGTTCCATCTTTTTTAACTATAACAACTATTCTTCCATCTCCACAGTATGGCAATTCCATTCTTTCAATTTTTTCAATATGACTGTTTAAAAGTTTTAAAGCGTTTTCAGCTTGATCTTCCTCTCCAGTTCCCTCCATTTTTTGAGAAAGGAAAGTGGCATCTACTTTTAAAAATGGAATTACATACTCCAAAATTGTATTCAACTTTGAATCTCCCCTGCAAAGTCCCAAGTCGATACTCTCTCTATTGCTGTCATTGATATAATCTTCCGCTCTGGAATTTACAACTGTAACATTCTCAAGCTGTAATTTCTCTTTTACCTCTTCTAAGAATTTAGTTTTCTTTCCAACGGAATCCATCAGTGTAAAATGAATTTCAGGGTTATAGATTGCTAAGACCATTCCTGGGAATCCAGCCCCTGTTCCTATATCAATTGCTGATTTCATATCCTCTTTTATATATTGTTGTAGCAGAAGAGAATCGAGGAAGTGCTTCTCCAAGATTCCCTCCTCATCTCTTATCGCTGTCAAATTTGTGTGAGCATTGTACTCCATCAATAGCTCTAGGTATTTTAATAGATTTTCAGCTTTTGCCTCATCATACTCTATCCCTAGTTTCTCTATCCCCTTTTTTAAATACTCTCTCATCTCTTATTAATATCCTTTCATTTTAAGATGCATCAATAGCACTTGAATATCTGACGGTGAAACTCCTGATATTCTTGAAGCTTGTCCTATATTCATAGGTCTTACCGCTTTAAGTTTATCTTTTCCCTCTTTAGGAATGTTGTGAATTGAATCGTAATCTATATCAGCAGGAATTTTTTTATTTTCCAACCCTTTATGTTTTTCTATCATTTTTAAAGATTTGTCAATATATCCTGAGTATTTTACCTGTACTTCAACTTGGTACTCAGTGTCATTTGAGTACTCTCCAAGCTCAAATCCATCGATTAACTCAGCCACATATTTTATATCTTTATATGTAACTTCTGGTCTTCTAAGAAGCTCTTGAAGTGTGATTCCAGATTTTAAAGGTGGTTCTCCAGCTTTTTCTAAAACTTCATTTACTCTTGGATTACTATTTCCAACAAATTGGTTTTTTAACATCTCTATAACTTTGGCAACATCTGCCTCTTTTTGTAAAACCTTGTTGTACTCCTCCTCACCAAGCAGTCCAATCTCATACCCAACTTTTGAAAGTCTAAGGTCAGCGTTGTCCTCTCTCAGGATAAGTCTGTACTCACTTCTAGCTGTAAACATTCTGTAAGGTTCATTTGTCCCCTTAGATACTAGGTCGTCAATCAAAGTTCCAATATATGAGTCAGCTCTATCCAAAACGATTGGCTCTTTCCCTTGAACTTTTCTAGCGGCATTTATTCCAGCCAGTAGCCCTTGAGATCCAGCCTCTTCATATCCAGATGTTCCATTTATTTGTCCAGCAAGGAAAAGATTTTTAACTTTTTTAGCCTCTAGAGAGTAAGTCAGCTCAGATGGAACTATGTAGTCGTACTCTATTGCATAGGCATATCTCATTATTTTTGCATTCTCTAGCCCTTCGATACTTCTAAGCATTTTATATTGAACATCTGTAGGTAGTGAAGATGAGAATCCACTGATATATACCTCATTTGTATTGTATCCCTCTCTCTCTAGGAATAGATGGTGTCTATCTTTATCAGGATATCTGAAAACTTTGTCCTCTATCGATGGACAATATCTCGGACCAGTCCCTTGGATAGCTCCATTGAACAGAGGTGATCTCTCTTTATTCTCCATTATTGTATTGTGAACTTCAGGGTTAGTAAATACCATATGACAAGGGATTTGCACTCTATTTAGAGCCTCCTCGTCAGATGTTCTGCTTGAAAATTTAAGTACCTGTCCAACATCTCCCGGTTGAATTTCAACTTTAGAGTAATCTATTGTTCTCGCATCAATTCTTGGAGGAGTTCCAGTTTTAAATCTTCCTAGAACTAATCCAGCCTCAGCCAATGAAAGTGGCAACTCTTCAGAAGAAAGCTCTCCCATTCTTCCACCTTGCATCTGTTTATCTCCAATATGGATAAGCCCTCTCATAAAAGTTCCAGTAGCTATTACGACAGCTTTTGAATTGTAAGTAACTCCCTCTTTCGTCTTAACTCCAGTAACTTGTCCCCCTTCGATTATAAGGTCAGTTATCATACCTTGGATAACTTCAAGGTTGTCTGTGTTCTCAAGAGTCTTTTTCATCTCCATATGGTACAGCTTTTTGTCTGCCTGTGCTCTCAGAGATCTAACTGCTGGCCCCTTTTTTGTATTCAGAACTCTCATCTGGATAAAAGTTTTATCCATATTTCTACCCATCTCTCCACCAAGAGCATCAATCTCTTTTACAAGGTGTGATTTTGCTGGTCCACCTAGAGAAGGGTTACATGACATCACTCCGATATTGTCTAGAGTTATAGTAAAAATGGCAGTCTTAACTCCCATTCTAGCTGCTGCAAGTGCTGCTTCACAACCAGCATGTCCTGCCCCTACTACGATTACATCAAATTTTTGATTCAATTTATTTCCTCCTAAAACTTAACTTACTTTAAATTTTCTAAATACTCAGCAGTTTTGTTGTCTGTGATAACTAGTAACACATCCCCTTTTTCAATTAGGGTATTGGCATTTGGGTTTGGAGTAAACCGCTGATCTTCCTTCTTTATTCCCACGATGTTGACATTGTATTTTTTTCTTATCTCCGCCTCTAGCAGAGTTTTTCCCCAGAATATCGATGGAGCTTTTATCTCCAGCAGTAGGAAATCTTGAGAAAATCTCAAATGCTCTATCATATTTGGTTCCATTGCTAAAAGAGCCACCCTTCTACCCATGTACTCCTCTGGGTAGATTACCTTTGTCGCTCCTATTTTTTCCAAAACTTTTCCATGGCTCCTTGTGATAGCCCTAGCAATAATTTTTTTAATCCCCATCTCCTTCAAGTTTAGGGTTACCATTATGCTAGGTTCTACCGCTCCGATACACACAAATGCCACATCAAAATTTCCAGCTCCCAAATCTTTTAGCTGGTTCTCATCAGTTGCATCTATCACCACGGCGTTCTCTATTATATTTGTATTTATAGCCTCTTGAACTGGATCCTCTTCACTGTCTACGGCCAACACTTCCTCATTGGCTTCATATAAAGTCTGAGCAACACTACATCCAAATCTTCCCAACCCAATTACTAGATACTGTTTCATATCTCTTCCTCCAAGTATTATCCTACTAAGATATCCTCTTTAGGATATTTGATAAGTTCTTTTTTCTTTTTCTCTCCCAGAGCTAGGGCAAATGTAAGCGGTCCAAGTCTTCCTATGAACATTGTTACAATCAAGAGCATCTTAGACAAGGTATTGAAATCTGCCGTAATTCCCAGTGAGAGTCCCACTGTTGCAAATGCTGATATAACTTCAAAAATGACTTCTTCAAATGAGAATTTATCTATCATCAGAATCAAAAGAATGATGATACTCACATAGCTGATAGAGATTACCAAGATAGCCAGAGCCTTATTCAATATCTCCCAGCCAATTCTCCTGTTAAATATCTCAATATTCTCCTTCCCTCTGACAATTCCAATTACGTAGAACATTATTACACCCAGCGTAGTTGTCTTTATTCCTCCACCTGTTGAACCAGGGGATGCCCCTATGAACATAATCAGACAGAAGAAAAAGATTGTACTGGAGTTCAGACTCCCCATTGGAATAGTATTAAACCCAGCTGTCCTTGTCGTTACACTCTGGAAGAAGGAAGCTAAAATCTTATCTAAAAATCCCATCTCCCCTATTGTGTGAGGATTCGTATACTCCAAGATAAAGAAGATCAACGCTCCCCAAAACGTCAGGATGATTGAAAGAAGAATTGCAACTTTTGAAGTCAATGTAAATCTATTTATATTTTTTCTAACCACCAAGATAAATGAGTTGATAACCGAGAAACCAATTCCCCCTATTATAATCAGATACATTATAGTCAAGTTCACAATAGGATTTGTGGCAAAGCTCTCCAAGTTATCACTAAAAAGTGCAAACCCAGCATTACAAAAGGCTGATATCGAGTGAAATATTCCATAAAAAATTGCCTTCTCCAACGGAAATGTTTTTCTAAATTCAAGTGTCAGAATTGCCGCTCCGATCGATTCGATGATAAAGACCGTCAACAGGATTGTCTTTATAAATTTTACGACCTCTCCTCCACTCTCAGCATTTCTCTCTTCTGCCAATAAAATTCGTTCCTTGTAGCCCAGCTTTTTACCCATCAATAAAAAAATTATGGACGAGAACGTCATTATCCCCAATCCACCCAACTGTATAAATATGATAAGCATTGTCTGTCCAATAGGTGAAAGAACTTTACTTATGTCTATTACGGATAGACCCGTTACACAGACGGCAGAGGTCACCGTAAAAAGTGAAGTCAAAAACGAAATTTTTTGCCCCTCTGCCAGAGAGAAAGGCATCATCAAAAGAACGCTCCCAAGAAGTATTGCCATAAAAAAGGCTGCAATCAATTTCCTCGATGGTGATAGCTTTTCAAAAAGCTCCATTGTCGTCATATCCACTACTCCCCATTTCCTTAATACTTTGTAGCTTTTAGATTATACATCATTATTTTTTGTTTGACAAATTGAAAAAAAAATTATATAGTTAAACAAAAGTTTAGAAACAAATATAAATGTTTAGGTGATGATATGACTTTAAGGGAAAAAGAGATATTGGAGTGGATACAAGAAAATCCTCTCATCTCTCAAGAGGAGTTGGCAAAGAAAGCAAATATCACTCGTTCCTCTGTCGCTGTCCACATCTCCAATCTGATTAAGAAGGGATTTATCCAAGGTAGAGGATATGTTCTTCAAAATCAACCCTATGCAATTGTAATAGGGGGAGCAAATATGGATATCGCTGGAATGTCTTTTAAAGAGTTGGTCCTAAAAGATTCCAATCCTGGGAAATTAAATTTCTCGATGGGAGGAGTTGGAAGAAATATAGCGGACAATCTCTGCCGTTTAGATGTGAAAACTGAATTGCTCACTCTACTTGGAAATGATCTAAATGGTCAAAATATTAAAGCTCAGTGCCAAGAGTTGGGAATAGGAATGAACTATACAGATATCTTGGAAGATGCTTCAACCTCTTGCTATCTCTCTGTGCTAGATGAGACAGGGGATATGGCTGTGGCAATCGCTGATATGGCAATCTATGACAGACTTGATGTTCAGTTTATAAAGGAGAGAGAGTCAATCATAAGAGGAAGTTCTCTCTGCATTGTCGATACAAATATACCGAAGGAAACTCTGGAGTATATTGTAGAAAATTTTGAAACTCCTATCTTCTTGGACCCAGTTTCTACTGTGAAGAGTTTAAAGATAAAGGATTTCATTGGAAAGTTCCATACAATCAAGCCAAATCAAATTGAAGCTGAAAAACTTCTGAATATGGAGATAAAAAATGAGGCTGACCTTGAGCTGGCGGGAGAAAAGTTTTTAGAACTTGGAGTTAAAAATGTCTTTATCTCTCTTGGAGCTGAGGGAGTATTCTACAAAGATGCCAACACTTCTGGAAAGATAAAAGCTACTGGCGAAATCAAGGTTGCAAATGCAACTGGAGCAGAAGATGCCTTTATGGCTGGAATTGCCTACGCCTTTTTACATAATCTATCTATCGAAGAAGCTGTTAAGACAGGGATTGCTACTTCACTTATAGCGATCTCCAGTGAAGAAACTATAAATAAAAATATGTCAGTTGAACTTATGAATAAGTATAGGGAGGA
>X1_Eurasian_Beaver__coassemble_386_pt1 | contig 7554 bp, 6 predicted proteins | sample X1_Eurasian_Beaver__metabat2_high_PE_007 | metagenome-assembled genome bin X1_Eurasian_Beaver
GTGCGCTACCGGGCTGCGCTATATTCCGACGTCTCATCGACAAGAGTAATAATATCATAGATAAAAAAAAATGTCAACAAAAATTTAAAAAATATGTTATAATGTTATATTGTGACAAATAGAAACTTTTTTTTGGAGGCAAATAAGTATGAACTATAAAGCAGTAATATCAGATTTAGATGGAACACTATTAAATTCAGAGCACACAATAGCACCCTTTACAATAGATATAATTAGACAGGTTGTCAACCGTGGAGTAAAATTTTTTATAGCTACAGGAAGACATCATCAAGATGTAAAAATTTTTAAAAAAATGTTAGGACTAGATACTTACCTAATTACGTCCAATGGAGCAAGAATTCATAATGATAAAGATGAAGTTATATATAAAAAAGATATTCCAGCTCATTTGACAGATAAGATAGTAGATACGGATATTGATGCAGAAATTTCAAGACATGCATTTATTGGGGATAGATGGGTTTCAGAAAGACCATTGGAGAATGCTTTAGAATTTCATAGAGAATCTGGATTTGCACAGGAAATTATCTCTTTTGAAGAGCTTAAAGGACAAGAAGTTATAAAGTTTTTCTTTATTTCTGACAGTACAGAAAAAATTAAAAAATTAGAGGAGCATCTAAGAAAAAGTTATGGAGAAGATTTAAATATAACTCTTTCTTTGGATAATTGCATTGAGATTATGCATAAAGAAGTTTCAAAAGGAACTGCAATAAAAGAGTTATTCTCTAAAGAAAATATACATACTAATGAAATAATGGCATTTGGTGATGGTCTAAATGACGTTGAGATGCTTGGACTTGTTGGAAAAGGATTGATTATGGGAAATGGAAATGAACGTTTGAGAGAAGCTCTTCCATTGAATGAAATAATTGCTAGCAACAATGAGCATGGTGTAGCAAAATATTTAGAAAAAACATTTTTAAAATAAAGGAGAATGGAAGTAGAAAGGTATATAACAATTAAAATCTAAAAAGTTACTAGACTAGTGGGAGGCGGTTCTTTTGAAAAAATTTTTAATTGTGACACTGTTTCTACTTTCAAAACTTTCTTACTCTTGGAAAATACCAGTTACTATACCGCTGAGAATGGGCTATGCTCACAGTACTAATGAAAGAAAATATAGAGGATTAGAGTTGAGTACGACAATAGGAGTTCATCCTTTTAGTGAGAATAGCTTTTTAGGATTGGAACCATTTATTTATTTTATGAAAGAGTGTAAAAATACAGACCCAGGAATGCTTTTAACTTATAATAAGACAATTCCATTCTCTGAAAAATATGGAGCAATGTTTTCATTAGGAGTAGGTGGAATGTATTTTGGTTTTTCAAATGGAAGACAAAATATAGGTTTTAATTTTATCGAAAAAATTGAAGCAGGTCTTTATAGAAAATTAGATTATGGATTTACAGTAAACTTTAAAACGGCAGCTTGGCATATTTCTGACGCTGGATTGCGTGGGCATGGAAATAGCGGAGTAAATAGATATAAAATAATACTGAGATTTGAAAAAGAATTTTAAATAATAAAAAAGAAAAGGCGGCCAAAGTGAGCCGCCATTTTTATTTTAGAAGTGTTCTCCATTTTCAAAATAATCAGTTGTCTTCATATCACGGTAAATATCTGTAATGTCTCTTTTACTATCAATTCTTCTAACAATAGAGTCGATGAATTTGGCTACTTTTCCCTTCGCCTCTTGTCCCCTATCAAACCAGTGAATTTCAACGAAAATAGGTGTTTCAACTAGTTTACCATCGTAAACAAACTTTCCACCTTCTAAAACTTCAACAGTTATCCATTGTCTGTCACAGTTGATAATTTCAGAAATTCCGTTGATAAGGTCTGTGCTCTCTTTTTCTACTGCTAAATAATCTAACCCTTTGATTCTTAAGTGTGGCATGGTTTAATCCTCCTCTATTCTGTTTTTTCAGGAAGAAGTATAACTTCAATATAGTTATTCAAATCTATTGCTTCCTTCATGAATTTTACCATATTTTCTTTGGTGATTAAAGTACTATATTCTTCCGGTGTAAAAGTATTAAACTTACTTTGCTGAATAGTTTTTTTGTATATAGACGTAGTCCAGTATCGATTAGTTTTAAGCATTGGTCCATAGTTGAAATTATAATTTTTTACAATGCTGTCTAAAGATTTTTCATCTATTTCACCATTTTCCATATTGGCAAGAATTTCTTTGACTTTATTCACCAACATATTTTCTTTTCCTACTTCTGTTGAAAATCTTATTTGAAGATAATCTTCCCCATGATTTTCAGGAGAAGTATTAGCTATGGTACGGACACTATAAACACCACCGATTTTTTCCCTGAGCTCATCTAATAGAATAATATCTAAAATATCTGCTAAAGCTGAATATAGAGATCTATTTTCATTGGAATATGTTCCATGGTATGGATAAATAAGAGTAACGGTAGCTTTTTTATCCACTCCTTTTATAACTTTTTCTTGAACAATTTGAGTTGGAGCTTTTATACCTAAATCTTTCCAAGTTTCACTTAGCTCTTTCACGGGAAGAGAAGCAAAATATTTTTTAGCAATCTCTTCTAACTCTGTTTTATTAATAGCTCCAACAACAATAATATTAAAGTTTTTAAAGTTAGAAAATTTATTTGAATAAAGTTGCAGTGCCTTCTCCGAATTTATTGAATTAAGTTGTTCTAAAGTTAAAGGTAAACGTCTTGGATTTTCTTGAGAGAGAATAGCTTTTATTCTATCTCTATAAAGTGTATTTGGTGAATTTTCTCTATTTTTTATAGCCTCTTGCTGCTGTTGTATAGCAGTATCAAAAATATCTTTATCTATTTGTGGATGAAGTAAAAGATAGGTCATAAAATCAAGTGCAGTAGTTAAATCTGCTTTTGTAGAAATCAATTCAATACCAGTTTCATAATCTTTGATGTATGGTGATACTGCAAAACTTTTTCCTTTCATAAACATCTCTAAATTTTCACCTTTAATATTTCCAACAGTTGAATTAGAAATAATTGTCGGCGCAAGAAGAAGATTTAAATATTCTTCTTGAGTATTATTTGAACTTCCCTCTTCTTTAAAAATTTTGATAAAAATTTTATCTTTATCAAAATCAGTTTCTTTGTAGAAAAGTTCTATTCCGTTTGAAAGGGCCAACTTATCGTAATCCTTTAAATTTTCAGTGAAAACGATGCTTCCATTTGTAAGTTCAGGAGATTTTAGATTTAGATCAATTTCTTCTGAATTATTTTTAACAACAGGAGCATCTTTTATTTCTTGAGAGATATCTAAAATTTGTTGTTGAGACGGTAGCTTTGCTTCAGCAGATTTTGGTGCTGCTAGAAAATATACTCCATCTTCTTCATAAATTTCTTTTGCTCTAGTCTCGATATCTTGAGAAGTAATAGAAGTTTCTAATTTTTTATAGAGTTCAAATCCTTCTTCAGGTTCTAAGAAACTTTCACCTGCAAGAAAACGATTTTGTAATTCTTGAATGAAAGATTCATGGGTGATACTACTTCGATTATTTTTAGTATTTTCTAAATTTTTTAATATTTGCTCTTTTTCAAGAGAAAGTTCATTTTTAGTTGGACCATTGAATGCTATATTTTTAAGTTCAGAGAGCATCGTCTCCATTCCTTCTTGAACTTTGTCCTCTTTTAAAGCGACAATCATTGTTACAATATCATCTTTTTTGTTTAAAGGATAAGAGTAGGAAGCACCATCTAAGATTGGAGAATCTTTCTTTTTAGTGATTTGAGAAAGACGAGTATTTAAGATACCAGTTAAAATTTTGTCTATAAAATAACTTTTATAAGATTCTGTATCATTTAAAATTTTATGATTTTTTCTAGTTGTAAATTCAAAGGAGATGTAAGTAAGTTCTGGGTCTGTAAAAACCACAGAATTTTTTTTGATTTTGCTGAGATAATATTTTTCTCCTTCCTTAAAATCAGTTTTAGGGTCATAAGTAAAATATTTTTTTATAATTTCTTCTACTTCAGATGGATTAAAATCTCCCACTGCTGCTACTGCCATATTTTTTGGATTATACCAACGTGTATAATAATCTCTTAAAAATTTAGAAGAAGCCCCATTGATAGTTTCTGGAAGCCCTATTGGGGATCTATCAAAATATCTTGAATCTCCAAAGATAGCTTTTTTCTTGGTATCACCAAGTCTTTGTGCTAGACCTTGTCTAAGTCTCCACTCTTCTAAGACTACAGGCTTTTCTCTTTCAACTTCTTCTTCAGAGAGAGTTACTTCAGATGCCCACTCTCTCAATACTTCAACACCTCTATCAATATCTTCCTTTGTTTTAGTAGGAATTTGTAGTTTGTAGACAGTTTCATCAAAACTAGTGTGAGCATTTAAATCCCCACCGAAATTTAGACCAATAGATTGAAGATATTTAATCAGTTCATTTTTTTCAAACTTTGTACTTCCATTGAATGCCATATGTTCTAAAAGATGAGCCAATCCTTGTTGTTCATCAGTTTCATTTAGAGATCCGGAAGCCACAATCAGATTTAGAGACGCTTTTCCTTCAGGTTTTTGGTTTTTATAAATATAATAAGTTAATCCATTAGGTAGAGTTCCAACTAAAAGATTTTTGCTATCAGGGACTACTTCCCCAAAAAGTAGGCTGCACATTGTAAAGAGCAGCAGTAAAAATAGTTGTTTAAATTTTAGCATAGTTTAATCACTCCGTCATATTTTATTTTAGTGAGAGGAGAATTCGATTGAAATTACACGTCAAAACTTTCGTATACTCCTCTTGAAGAATTTGATACAGTTTACCAGTTATAGCTTGAGTTGCATATTTAATAGCCCCTGCTATAACTCTGGGACTTGAACTACGAGAAACAAGAAAAATAGGTTTGGAGTAGTTGAAGCTCATTCCAGGGCCGTATCCATACCCAACAGTTTCATAATTTCCTCCACTATTAAAAGATGAAAACATTTTCATCAAAATGTTTCCGGTAAGGGAATCGGTGACAACAACATCAGCAGAACCTAAGATGAGATCGTTGCCTTGAAGGATGTGGCCCATATCAGTTCTTCGAGAGTCCCCAATTGTAAAAGCTGTATAACCATTTCCTCTAAGTTTTTCAAGTGCGTCTTCCACTTCTACAGAACCATCGACATTTAAAATTCCAACTACTGGAGTTTCAACTCCACAGGATTTGGCTGTACAAATTCCGTAGATAACATTTTTTAACATAGTTTGATTTCTATTACAGTCGGATGTTCCTGAAGTTGTAGCGATGAAAATTTCTTTTCCAGTTGCTGGAGAGATAACTCTTCCAACTGTTGTTACTCCAAGTGGGAAATTATAATGTAGAGTTACAGCAGCCTGAATATAATTTGTTTCCAAGAGAGTTTCCATAATACGATGTGCCTCTTCTTCACTATCAGCAGGAGCTACTTCAAAAGGACAATTTCCAATGTGTGGTCCAATTAAAACAATCTCCACATCCCCTTCTCGAAAAGCAAGTTTTGTCCCTTCTAAAATTGTTTCAAGGCCATAATCACTTCCTAAAAGAGTCACTCCAATTTTTATCTTTTCGTGAAATCCTCTTATTTGAAGAGCATTAGCTAACTCCTCAAAATTTTCTTCAAAAGATATCTTAAAAGATTTTTCCATTTTAATGCCTCCCGATGTCATCAGTCTTCTTTAATTCTACCCCAGCTCTTCTTTTTGTCAATAGAAGGAATTTTCATAAAATGTTTGAAATAGATGTTAAAGAGTTTTAAGAAAATAATAAAAGTGAAAGGAGACTATCATGATAAAGATAAAAAAAATTAAAGATATGGGGAGAACAAAAAATCATTGGTTAGACTCGTTACATCATTTTTCATTTGGAGAGTATCATGATAATATGAACGTTTCATATGGTCCGCTCAGAGTTTTAAATGATGATATCATTGCACCACAAAGTGGTTTTGAGGAGCACAGTCATCGAGATATGGAAATCATAACATATATGGTCGATGGAAAGCTTACTCATAAAGATAATATCACAGAAGAGGAAAGAAGTATTGAAAGAGGAGACATCCAATACATGAGTGCTGGCCAAGGGATTGTTCACAGTGAATTTAATAGAGGACAAAATCCTGTAAGACTTCTTCAAATTTGGATAATCCCGAATGAATATGGACTCAATCCTATCTATGCAGAAAAAAAATTCCATTGGGAAGATAGAGTCAACAAGTGGATGTTGATGGTTTCCCCTGAAGATGGTGTAGCTCCTGTAAAACTTTTCCAAGATGTAGAAATTTATGCTCTCTATTTAGAAAAGGGAAATAAAATTTCTTTTCCAATGAAAAATCACAATAAATCTTTCTATTTAACTGTAATAGAAGGAGATGGAAGAATTAATGAACAATATATAAGAACTCACCAAGATGCTTACGGCACTGAATCTTTTGAATTGGAGCCAGCACATGAAAATCTCCATGTACTTCTATTTGTATTATGAGATTAACAAAAACAAAAAAGAAGAGGGACTGGATCAATCCCTCTTTTTATTTTTCTATTAATTATAATACTTTATTTAAAAGAATATTTTTTCCTGGAATTCCTGGTTTAGTCATTTCAAATGGATTTAAAATAGTATTTAACTCTTCTTGAGTTAAAAGTCCTCTTTGAAGAACTAGCTCAGCAACAGGCACACCTGTTTTAAGAGATGTTTTAGCTATATCAGCAGCATTTTTATATCCGATATGTGGATTAAGAGCTGTGATGATTCCAACACTTTTATCTACCCATTCTTTACAAGCAGCTTCGTTAGCAGTTATACCAGCAACGCAGTTGTCGATGAATGTGTTAATTCCATTTTTTAGAATTTCAATAGATTGGAATAAGTTGAAGAATAGAACAGGCTCGAATACGTTTAATTCAAGTTGTCCAGCTTCAGCTGCTTTAGTTATAGTAATATCGTTTCCAAAAATTTGGAAGCATACTTGGTTTAGTACTTCAGGGATAACTGGATTTACTTTACCTGGCATGATTGATGAACCTGGTTGTTGTTGAGGTAAGTTAATTTCAGCTAATCCAGCTTTAGGTCCAGAAGCCATAAGTCTTAAATCGTTTGCAGTTTTTGATAAGTTTACAGCACAAGTTTTGATAGCTGATGAAAGCCATACGAAACTATCAAGGTTTCTTGTTCCGTCAACTAGGTCGTATGATTGTTTGAAATCATATCCAGTAACTTCTGAAAGAGTTCTAACAACATTTTCAACATATTTAACGTCTGCGTTGATACCTGTTCCAACTGCAGTAGCTCCCATGTTTACAAATGTTAAATCATCAAGAGCAAGAGTGATTCTTTTTATATCTCTTGCAACTGGTTGAGCAAATGCTCTGAACTCTTGTCCAAGTCTGATAGGTACAGCATCTTGAGGAAGTGTTCTACCCATTTTTATAACGTAATCGAACTCTTCTCCTTTTGCCATAAGAGTATCATAAAGTCTTTGAAGAGTATTTATCAATTCAGAGGCCATCATTTGGATAGCAAGTTTTCCTGCTGTTGGTATAACGT